>SXGR01256746.1_pt1 | contig 142407 bp, 118 predicted proteins | sample 3174711 | NCBI WGS metagenome assembly SXGR01 (sample SAMN11356860, study PRJNA531348) | freshwater metagenome | isolation source: freshwater sample F1-60 | place: China: Fuxian Lake, Yuxi | collected 2017-12-25 | reverse complement strand
TCAGCGTGCCCAGCGGAAGTCCCGTGAGTCCACCAATGGTGAAGAGGAACATGAACGCAAGCCCGTAGAGCATCGCGGTGTTCAGCACGATCGCTCCCTTGTAGAGCGTTGCCAGCCAATTGAAGACCTTGATCGCGGAAGGAATCGCCACGGAGAAGGTGATGAACGAGAACACAACATTCATCAGCGGCGATTGACCGCTTGTGAACATGTGGTGGCCCCACACAAGAAAGCTGAAGATCGCGATCGCGATCGAACTGAACGCGATGAATCGGTAACCAAAGATCTGCCGGTGGCTGTGCACCGCGATGATCTCGCTGATGATTCCCATGCCTGGAAGAATCATGATGTACACCGCGGGGTGGGAATAGAACCAAAAGAAGTGCTGGAAGAGCACGGGGTCGCCGCCCATCCCGGGATCAAAGATGCCAATGCCAAAGGCGCGCTCGATGATGAGGAGCAGCAGGGTGATGCCCAGCACGGGGGTTGCCAAGACTTGGATGAGTGCCGTCGCGTACAGCGCCCAAAGCAAGAGCGGCATGCGGAACCAAGTCATGCCTGGCGGACGAAGCTTGTGGATCGTCACGACAAAGTTCAGACCAGTGAAGATCGAACTAAAGCCAAGCACGAAGACACCCATGACAACCGGAATGACGCCGGCGGTCTCGGTGCTCGTGCTGTAGGGTGTGTAAAAAGTCCAACCGGTATCGAAGCCGCCCGCGAGCAACGCATACACGGACAGGAGTGCCCCTGTGATCCAGAGGTAGTAACTAAAGAGATTCAGGCGGGGAAACGCGACATCCTTCGCGCCCAACATCACGGGAAGCACAAAGTTTCCGAGCGCGCCCGGAATGCTCGGAATGATGACGAGGAAAACCATGATCGCGCCGTGCAGCGTGAAGGCTTGGTTGTACTGGTCCGCGTCGATCCATCCCACTTCCCCTGGCGTCAGCAACTTCGTCCGCACGATCAGCGCGAACAGACCGCCCACGAAGAAGGAGGCCAGCACGGAGATGAGATACATCACGCCGATGCGCTTGTGATCAAGCGTGAATGCCCACGACTTGATCCCACGCGTGTAGGTGAGATAGTTGTCGGTCGATGTCGCGTGGCTTGAAGGAGTCAGCGTGGTCATGGCTTCGCGTCCGTCTGTCAAATGCTCAATTCGCAATCAATCCAAGCGCCGCAAGCGCGCGTCTTGCACTACTTGGCGGGTGTGCCGCCGATGAACTTGCCCTTTGCGTCAAACTGATCGAGGTTCTTCATCATCCCCATGATGGCGTCGATCGCCTTGTCACTGAGTTGACCCTTGAAGGTCGGCATCACATTGCCGAAGGGGACGGCGATGTGCGCGCCCGGATTCAGAATCGAGTTCCGAACATAGGACTCTGGATTCTCAAACTCTTTCCCAGGTCCAATGAGCGAGGCATAGGTCGCACGACCGTTGTCGAGCTTGCCGTCCGCACCAGCTCCGCCAGAAACGCGCGCCCAAAGCCCCTGCCAGGTTGGGCCGGTGCTCGACCCACCATTGAGTGTGTGGCATGACGCGCAACGACCGTAGAGCTTGGGACCCGCAACCTGCCAAAGTTCATCGCCCTTCAGTTCATCCATCCAACGGCCCTGCTTGTCTAGCCAAAGGTCAAAATCTGCTTGCGGAAGGACAAAGACCTTCGCGTACATCTTGGAGTGATCCTTGCCGCAATACTCGGCGCAGAACAGGTGATGGAACTCCTGTTTAGAGGGGTCAGTCTCATCCCATCCTTCGGTGACATGATCAGTCTGGAACCAGAGCGTGGCATGCCGCCCAGGCACGACATCCTTCTTCACGCGGAACGCAGGAATGAAGACGGCGTGAAGCACATCCTCCGACCGCATCACGAGCTTGACCGGGCGACCAACGGGGACATAGAGATTCGAATCTGCGCTTGTGGCGCCGGTTGGGTAGCGAAAATTCCAAAACCACTTCTGTCCCGTCACATCGATCTGATACGCGTTCTGTGGAGGAGTCGAGAGATCGATGAACCCTCGGAAGCCAAACCAAAACATGAACACGCAAAGAATGGTGGGAATGATCGTCCAACCAAGTTCAAGCATGGTGTGGTGGGCGGGACCACGCGCATACACCTCGCGCCCCTTCTGTCGGTACTTGATGGCGAAGTACACCATGAGCCCGATGACGAGGACGAAAAAGAAGTAACTGATCCACGCAACGAACTGGAATGCAAAGTCGACTTGTGGCGCGACTGTGGATGCGCCTTCAGGCATCCAAAAATCCGCAGGACTCAGCGGCACACTTGTCGAAAGTGCAGCCTGACCGGGAGATTCAGAGGAAGCCTGGAGCAGAAGGTGAATCATGGATCGACTCGGTTCAAACTTGGAGAACACTCAAACAGACACCTGTGCGCTTGAGAACAACTCCTCAGCGCGACTCTGACTTTGCTGTCGTTCGCGACGCCAGAAATACACAAGACCACCGGCCACGACCGCGAGAGTCAACGCACCCGCAAGTTGCATGACGCGCATCGCGCCCACGACATAACTGCCAGCATTTGGGTCGTACACATGGCACCACAGAATGAATCGATCGAGCGTGGTGCCGATCTTTCCTGCGGATGCCTCGAGGAGCGCCATGCGCAACTGCGGCGGATCAAACTTGGTTCCGTAGATGTAACGGCCGACACGGCCATCAGGCGTGATCACGAAGATGGCCGCCGCGTGGGCGTAATCGCCATTCGCCTGTCGGCGATACTCGAATCCAACCGCGTCCGCGATCGCTTTCGAAGCCTTCGCGGATCCAGTCAGAAAATGGAACCCCTGCGCAGCACCCGGACGGCCGTACTCCGCGACATACCCTTCCTTCTTCGCGCGCGCCAACTCCGCCGTCTCGCTCGGGTCAATCGAGAGACAGATGACCTCGTATTCGTTCCCGACGCTCCAATCGAGCTCCGTGAACGCATCGACCGCACCGTTGAGCACGAGCCCGCACAGCATCGGGCACTTCATGTAGCCAATCTGCAAGACGACTGGGCGCTCGCGCTTGAAGTAATCGCCCAATCGCACGCTCGCGCCGGCTTCGTTCGTCAGCGCAACATCGAGAGGAAGACTCGCGTCGAGATGTTCTACGATGTCAACACCCTTCAACTCCTCGGGCACACCGCCATTGAGTTGCGCCCTCGCGCTCGACCCAATCCACAGCACTGCGCTCAGTAGAGCGAGCGATGCGGGAAGGTTGAGGTTGAGACGATGGGAGAACATGAGCTGAAGATTTACTTGACGGTTCGCTTCGCAGCCGCTTCCGCAACGAGAAGTTTCATCGCGTGATCAATCGGGATGTGGATGCGCTCGGTTGTCTTGTCATCGCTGTCGACTTCTAGGTAGCGGCCGTACTGCGCAATCTGCGATTTCTGCGCGTTCGCGAGTTCAAAGGACTCCTGCGGCAATTCTTCGATAACGCGGGTTTGCGTGAAGGAATCCTGCATTCCAAAGTACATCACGCAGACAGCGATCACGACTGCGACAAAGCCCACCGTGCCCGCAAGCGACAGAAACCAAGTCATGCCCGGCTCGGGGTCATCGGTGAGGGTGGCGTGGGGAGGAAGTTCTTGGCTCATAGCGGCAGCCTTCACGGAAACTGATCACACATTTTCGAACGAGAGCGACTCATGGAGACGCGGATCTCGCATGGGAACGAGGGAGCGACCTTGGAGATACGCGACGGAGCCAGCAACCACGAGGCTCAACACTCCGAACGCGAGGATGTAGTTCAACGGATTCTCAAGTCCATTCGATTGCGTGCCATACTTCGCGACGAGGTCGCCATAGCTCGCGAAGCTCCCGATGTCACTTGGAATCTCCGGCATGACAAGCCAATAGAGGTCGATCCAGTGGAAGCAGAGCATCCAAACGCTTGCGAACGCAAGCGAAAGGCCGAATCGCTTTGGCCAACGACTAATCATCCCGACGAACGGAACAACGAAGTGGCCGAAAAGGAGCATGAGCGTGATCGGAAGCCAACCTCCGACTTGTCGAGTGAGGAACCAACCAGTTTCTTCCGGAAGATTTGCGTACCAGATCAACATGTACTGACTGAATCCGATGTACGCCCAGAACACCATGCCGAAGGCAAAGAGCAGTTTTCCGAGGTCTTGGAGGTGCTCGCCGGTCACGATGCCGTGGAGGAAACCCCATCGCTTCAATCGAGCAGTAATCAGCGCGAGAGATGCATAGCCACCGGTCACGCAGCCAGTGAAGAAATACACGCCGAACATCGTGGAAAACCACGCGGGGGACAGTGACATGATCCAGTCCACTGCGGCGAAGGTCGTCGTGAGTCCAAAGACAATCGCGGCCGGCCCAGACCACTTCTGCATGGACTTCGTGCGAGACATCGCCCCGTCATGATCCTGCAGCGTGCTCTGATTCGTAAAGAACCACGCGAGGAGTGCCCACGCGGCGAAGTAGACAACGGCGCGCAGGAGGAAGAAGTTTGCGTTCAAGAACGCGACCTTCTTTTCCACAACATGCGCAATGCCCGGGTCATTCGCTTCAAGCGTCGCAAGATCGGCCCACGGGAAGAGCGTGCCAGCGGTGCCGTTGAAGAACATCCAAAGCACCGGCACGAAGAGCAGCCAAATCCACTTGAGGTTCGACGCGAGCGCTTCCGCGGGTCGACGCACCGCGACACTCCAACCCGCGCGCGTCAGGAACTGAATGATGACGAAGAACAACCCGCCCAAGCAAATGGTGAGCCCAAAGAGGAAACTCACGAGATAGATCTTCCAGAAAGTGCGCGCATCCGTTTCAAACGCGCCCGACTTGCCGAGATAGACGCCGGCGCCCAAGCACACGATCCCGATGCCCGCCGCAGCGTTGCGAAGCGTGAGGCTTCCAGGACCCAATTGGGTGTTCTTGGGAGAGAGATCTGCGTGCGGAGCGTGACTCATGAAATCGGTCTTTCGTGCGGAGCGTCGCAAGACGAAGCAATCGATGCTTGACTTACTTCAGAAGCGGAAGGTCCTTGCGGAGTTCGGGTGGCACATCTTGAGTGGTTGCATTTTGCGATCGCTGCAGTGCTTGCACATAGCATGCGATCGCCCAACGATCGTCGGTGGTGATCTGCCCTTGATAGCCCGCCATATTCCGAATGCCATTGGTGGCGATGTTGAAGAGCATGCCGAGGCGGTGCTCCCGAACGAGCGGATCGTGCAAACTTTTCGCAGCAACCCAGCGTGTGCCCATCACTGGTCCGTTGGTGTTGGACATGAGCGCCATCGCGCGTTGATTCACGATGCCGTCCCCGTAGCCGGAATACCCGTGGCATGCCGAGCAATAGATGTTGAATCGCTGCTGCCCGCGTTCGATGAATGCGTCCGTGAGCTGCAACTGCGATGGCAATCCATCAGCCCAGTCACCCTGCACCGCGCCTTCCCAGTAATGCGTGTCCGCATAAACCTCGCCGCGCGCAACGCTTCCCTCGACCGCAGGTCGCATCGCTCGGTGATCGGCGAAGAGTGGATTCTTGGTTTGCGTCTTGAACTTCGCCTGGAAGTCCATGTCTTGGAAGATATGCACTGCGCGATTCGCGTCCGGTGTCGCGCGCACTCGTGCGACAATGGTGAATGGCAGGACCGCTGCGACAGTCGCGAGAAGAGCAAGAAATACGAGCCAGCGTGGGGGCATGTCAGTCCTCCACCGCTTCGACCGCACTCGCGCCGAGCGTACGGAGGAAGGCCTCCGTCGATCCACGCAGGAATTTCGGGTCGCGTGCCTCGATCACAACGAAGAAACGATCATTCGTTGCTCGACGGAAGCGGTTGTTCTGTAGAAGCGGGTGATAAAGCCGAGGGAGTCCGTTGAACAGGAACATCAGCCCCACACAAGAGAGTGCGGAGAAGAGCACCGTGAGCTCAAACATCACGGGAATGAACGCGGGCAAGCTCATCATGGGCTTACCGGAGATGAGGTACGGATAGCCGGTCACCTTCACCAGCGCCCACGCGCTGAATCCAAACGAGTTAGTGAAGGTCTGCAGCACGAAGGCCGCTGCGGTGCCGGTCGCACCCGCGCCAAACACGAAGAAGGGAAGCCACGTTCGCTTCACGCCCATTGCCTTGTCGAGGCCGTGTACGGGAAACGGCGTGCAGCAGTCCCACCAGATGAATCCAGCGTCACGCACCTTTTCAGCGGCGTGCATCAGATCGTGCGTGTTCTCAAACTCCGCGATCAGTCCATACACCGGACGATGCGCGGTTGAAGTTGCCTGCGAAATGTTCGACATCAGTGAGCCCTCCCTTGCGCCGCGTGACCGTGCGAATGGTCATGCGCGTGTTCGGGGGAATGCGGATCGGCCGCAGGCATGACCGCCTTCACTTCGGCCATCGCGATCATCGGCAGGAACCGGCAGAAGAGAAGGAAGAGCGTGAAGAAGAGGCCAAACGCTCCAAGCATCGTGCCGATGTCGACCCATGTCGGCGTGAATTGATCCCACGAACTCGGCAAGAAGTCGTTCGCAAGGCTCGTCACGATGATGACGAATCGTTCGAACCACATGCCGACATTCACGACGATGGAGAGCACGAACATCATCGGGATGCTTGTGCGCATCTTTTTGAACCAGAAAAGTTGCGGCGTGATGACATTGCAACTCACCATGATCCAGTACGCCCACCAGTACTGGCCAAACGCGCGATTGACGAAGGCAAACTTCTCAAACGCAGCACCGGAGTACCACGCAACAAAGAACTCCATCGAGTACGCGTAACCGACCATGCAACCGGTCGCGAGAATGACCTTGTTCATGTTGTCGAGGTGACGCAGCGTGATGAGGTCCTTCAATCCGAACAATTCGCGCGCCGGAACCGCGAGCGTCAACACCATCGCAAAGCCGCTAAAGATCGCGCCCGCAACGAAGTACGGAGGGAAGATTGTGGTGTGCCAACCGGGAAGTTGGGACGTCGCGAAGTCAAACGACACGACCGAGTGCACTGAGAGGACGAGCGGCGTGGAGAGCGCGGCGAGAATGAGGTACGCGCGCTCGTAGCGATGCCAGTGTCGGTTCGATCCGCGCCATCCAAGCGCAAAGAGCCCATAGGCAAACTGCTGCAGCTTGCCCTTCGCGCGGTCGCGCAGTGTGGCAAGGTCAGGCACCATGCCCGTGTACCAGAACACGAGTGAAACCGTGAAGTAGGTGCTCACCGCAAACACGTCCCACAGCAGTGGCGAGCGGAACTGCGGCCACATGTCCATCTGATTCGGAATCGGGAAGAGCCAATACGCGAACCACACGCGACCGACATGGATGCCGGGAAAGAGACCCGCGCAGATGACTGCGAAAATCGTCATCGCTTCGGCGAATCGATTGATGCCGGTCCGCCACTTCTGTCGGAACAAGAAAAGGATCGCGCTGATGAGGGTGCCGGCGTGACCGATACCGACCCAGAACACGAAGTTCGTGATGTCGAACGCCCACATGACCGGGTTGTTGAGACCCCACACACCAACGCCCGTAAAGATGAGGTACGAAACGCAAAAGCCGAGGAATCCCAGCACCGCGAGCGACAAGGCGAAGGCGATGTACCACGCCTTCGGTGCGCGGCGTGCTTCGGCAACACGGCAAACCGTGGTTGTCACTTCCGCGAAGGTCGTGAGGTTCAGAACCAGAGGAGCGCGAGTGCCTGGCTCTTCGACAGTATTGTCGATGATCTCTGCGGCGTGCGTGGAAGAAGCGAGAAGCGTGCTCATGAATGCGCCCCATGCGAACCTGTCGTGCCATGACCCGCGCCATGATCATGTGCGTCGGAGCCATGATCATGTGCGTCGGAGCCATGCTCGATCGCTGGATTCCAGACGCGCGCGAGATACTTCAAGCGCGGCTTGGTGTTGAGTTCATCGAGGAGACCGTAACTGCGCGGACCCTTCTGTGCGGCCGCGACTTCACTCGACTTCACATTGAGATCGCCAAAGACAATCGCACCGGTTGGACAAGCTTCTTGGCACGCGGTCTGGACGGTTCCATCGGCGATCGCCCACTCCGGCGCGCCTTCGACGCCGCCCCGCTTCGCCCACGCATTCTTCGTGTTGATGCGCGCTTCTTGGATGCGCTGCACACAAAAGGTGCACTTCTCCATCACGCCGCGCGTGCGCACGGTCACTTCTGGATTGAACTGCATACGCGGCCATTCATTGGGGCCTTCAGAGGTGTAGTACTCCGGCTTCGTCATGAACACGCCGCCTTCGCGGACGGGCTCGCGTCGATGCCAGTCAAAGAAATTGAAGCGACGGACCTTGTAGGGGCAGTTGTTGCTGCAGTAACGCGTACCGATGCACCGGTTGTACACCATCGCATTGAGCCCTTGCTCATCATGGACGGTCGCGGCGACCGGGCAGACCTGTTCGCATGGCGCGTTCTCGCATTGCATGCACGCGATCGGTTGCACAGCGAAACCGCTTGGCTTCGCAGGATCCGAACCGCGGAAGTAACGATCGACGCGAATCCAATGCATCTCGCGGCCACGCGCGACTTGGTCCTTCCCGACGATTGGAGTGTTGTTCTCTGCTTGGCACGCGGTGACGCATGCGCTGCAACCGGTGCAGGATGCCAAATCGATCGACATCGCCCAACGGAACTTCGCGCCGGCCAGATTCGATTCGTCCCACAGCGATAGCGTGTGCGGTACATGGTTCGCATGCGACGCGAATCCGGGCTCTTGCTTGTAGGTCGCGAGCGACGCACTGCGCACGAGCGCGGGCAATCGTTCCTGAATGCCTGACTCCGGAACCTTTGGGTCAAGCGCATCGATCGCGCCGTGATCCTGGGTATGCGCGAATGCGTAGCGCTCTGAACCCTTCGCAAGTCCTGTCGTCTTGGCAAAGGAAAGTGCGTTCGAGGATTGCAAGCGATAGGCGTTGAAACCAGAGTCCGCCGCGATCTTGCCCGCGACGCTAGTGCGACCGTAGCCAAGGGCGATCGAGCCACAGTTGTCGGGATGTCCCGGCGCAACCCACACAGCGACTGAGAGCGCGCCGCTCGCAACCGTCACCTCGAGCACATCGCCGCTCATCCAACCCATCGCAGTCGCGGTGGTTGGTGAAACGAGGAGCGCGTTATCCCAAGTGATCTTCGTGATCGGATCAGGCAACTCCTGCATCCACGCGATGTTCGCGAGGCGGCCGTCCGCCACCTTGTTGTCGAAGAAGAAGCCGACTTCAAAGCCTTCACTGACCTTTGAGGCTGCCTGAGCAATCGAAGCGGCGTTCGGTGTTGACGCAATCGCCATCGTTGCGGTCGCAGCGACGAAACCTGCATCGAGATTCGTGCGCCAGTACTTCTCGAACTCTGAACCTGAGAGGCCACAGAGTGCACCATGCGTGCGGCGGACGATGGAGTACGCATCCCTCAGCGCATCTCCCGTGATCTCCGCAAGGAGTTCCACGGCGTTCTTGCCGCCCTGGGCATCGTCCATCATCGGAAGAATCGTGGGCTGCCCGAGCACGATGGTGCCATCCCACGCGCGGCCGTCGAACCAATTCTCAAGTGCGTGGCAGGCGGGGATGTGCCAAGTGCTGAGCGCAGTCGTTTCATTCGCGTAGAGCGAAAGATGTACAACCTCCGCGGCCTTCTTGATCTTTGAGGCAAAGTCAAGATCGGACGGCGCGTCGTACACGGGATTACTCCCGAGCACGATGAGCGTCGAAACTTTTCCGTCGTCAAGCGCGCTTGCGAGCGTCGCGAGTTGTCCCGTCACGCCACTTCCAGTGCTGCTCGCGCGATAGGCCGCGCCCGCGCTCTGGAGTTTCGCATTGATCATCGCGGCAATCGCGTGACACGCAGGATCCGCAGTCCGACCAGCAAACACGAGTGCTGCAGTTCCCGCCTTCGCGAGATCCTTCGCCAGTTCGGTGAAGACTTCCTTGGCGTGGGCGTCAAGAATGTTGGCCGAACCTGCGCCAGCGAGAAGTGCTTCCGCACCGGCGACTCCGAGTTCCTTCGCCACCATCGCGGCAAAGACCGCGACTTCGCTCGGGCGCATCGTGAATCGCTCATCCGCGCTCAGACCAGTCACGCTCAATGTGCTTTCGGCGACATACAGGCGACTCATCTCCTGCGCCGACGGATCGGAGTTCTGGATTCTGCGGCCCTTCGCCCAATCGCCCGCGAACTTCACCGCCATCGCAGCGTCGTTCAGCGGATCCCCGTCGAGGACCAGAACCACCGACGCCTTCGAGAAGTCTGGCGTCGCAACCGCGCCTGTGCCCGCAATCGACGCGTCATCGTTCGCGGCGCCCCACCACGACCAAGTCGCGTTCGGATAAGCCGCCGCCACACGCGACTTCATATCCGCGAGGGTCGGCGAGGCGGAGAGGTCGCACAGAATCGCGAGGCCCTCGCCCCCATTGCGCTTCCACTGCTCGCGGCTTGTCTCGCACCACGAAGCGAATGCCGCGTAGTTCGATGGCGCTTGTCGACGGCTCGCCGAACGGCTGCGATCCGTGTCATAAAGTTCGAGCACCCGCGCTTGCGTCGAGGGCATCGATGCTCCGGCGCCTGCGAAGAGGCGGTTGCCGTCAAGCTTGACCGGTCGACCATCGAATGTCTTGGCAACAGCGGGCTGCGCAACGCCCCATGTTTCCACCATCGTGGCGTAAGGAACAGGAACGCCAGCAGTGCGATTCGTCTGCGCCGCCGCGAACGGCACGATCTTCGCCTCAGGCAACCGACGACACGCGGCCAACCCTGCGAGCGCGAAGCTCGCGCCCATCACCTTGATAAAAGTGCGACGATCATCGCCGGCAGCCAACTCCGCCGCGCCGGGCGAAAACTCGCGGCTCATGAGCTGCTGAAACTCTTCGGCATGCGAGAAATCTTCGAGGCTCCGCCAGAACTCTGGAGCAGCGGTGCGCGCGTGCGCATCGAGAGTCGTGCCTTGGGGAGCGCATCCTGTGTCGTTCTTCTGCATCGGCATTCCGTTTCGTCTGGTCAGTTCGTGTTCAGTTGCGCTGCGTGATGCGCTCGGGGTCGCGCTCAGCGATGGCAGGTGGTGCAGTTTTCACTCGGCGAGATTTGGAATCTCGCTTGGAGGCGGGTTTGCTCGTCAATCCCCAAATCCTTCGCTGGGTCAAGACGCATGTTGGTGACGTCCATCGGTGACCGCAGATTGGTGACTGGCTCTCGGTGGCACTCCAAGCACCAACCCATCGAGAGCGGGGAGAACTGATAAACCACTTCCATCTTGTCAATGCGGCCGTGGCAGGTTGCGCATCCAACACCTCGCGTCACATGCGCCGCGTGATTGAAGAAGGCAAAATCAGGCAGTTTGTGAATGCGCGTCCACTCCACCGGCATACCAGTGAGGTTGCTCTCATTCAACTTCGCAAGCTTCGGCGACTCTGGTCGAATCGTCGTGTGGCAGTTCATGCAAGTCTGTGTCACGGGAATCGACGCGCTCGCGGCGCGATCCACACCGATGTGGCAGTAACGACAATCAAGACCGAGTTGCCCTGCGTGCAGTGCGTGGCTAAACGGAATTGGTTGTGTGGGCTGGTACCCCGCGTCGAGCGTCTTCGGGCTGAACCCGTAGGCGACAAAATATGCCGCGTAGAGCGGCATGGTTGCGCCAACAAGAATGATCACCGGCAGAAGGAGATTGGACCAGCGAGGGAATGAGAACCTACTCATGCGAGATCAACTCGAAGGGATGCAAGCAAATCCTGAACTCCGTCGCGAGCGCGACGCAGACGCAAAGCACGACCGTGTCGCGATCAGAAGGGCGACGAAAACACGGCAAAGGAATCGACTTCGTGAAATATTTCACGAATTCGATCGCGACAGTCTAAATGCACAAGCGCGATCGGTCAACGGGGTAAACAATCCGGAGCACTTCGCAGCAATCATCGCCTCGCAGCCCCCCCTATTCCATCGGCTAACCTCACGCAGCTGTGAGCGAATCCGTCGACCTCATTGATACGCATTGCCACCTCACTTTTCCGGAGTTTGCCGGGCGGGTCGGACGGACGCTCGCGGATGCAGCCTCGGGTGGGGTGCGCGGCGCGCTGACCGTATCGACTTCAACCTCCAATGCGCGCGACTGCCTCGCGCTGGCCAAGGAACACCCCACTCTGTGGTGTTCCGCGGGCGTGCACCCCCTCTACAGCGACGAACCGTGCGATTGGCGTGTGCTTTCTGAAGTTGGGAATGATCCGAAATGCGTGGCTTGGGGCGAGCTTGGCTTGGACTGTTTTCACACGAAACCTCTTCTAGAACAACAACTTACGATCCTAGAGGCTCAGCTCGCACAACTTGAGAGTTTGCACGCTGCCGGTCTTCGAAAGCCGGTGATCATCCATTGCCGGGATGCCTTCGATCGACTCATCCCGATTCTCGCCTCATCCTCCCTGCCCCCGACGGGCTTTGTGTTTCATTGCTTCACGGGAGATTCGACCGACATGCGCGCCTTACTCGACTTTGGCGCGATGGTGAGCTTCACCGGTGTGCTTACCTATAAGAATGCCAAGGTCACGCAGGATGCGGCCCTCTTGCCGCCACTGGACCGGATCATGGTTGAAACGGACGCGCCCTTTCTGTCGCCGGAGCCGCATCGCACGCAGCGACCCAACGAGCCACGACTCGTCACGCATGTCGCGGACAAGCTCGCGGACCTTCGCGCGCTTGAGCGAACCATGATGCGCTCGCAGCTCGCGGCCAACTGCAAGCGGTTCTTTGGAATCTGACGGCGATTCTCCCGCCGCCGATCCTCGTACTCTCCCCCTCCCGCTCCCCACCTCCTCCTCATGCCGCTCGACCAGAAGCAATCCGAATCACACAGCATGAGCTTCGGGGACCACCTTGAAGAACTTCGTTCGCGCGTGTTCAAAGCGGTGGCCGTGCTCATTCCGTTGGCGATCGTGTTGTTTTTCCTCGCGCCGTACCTTCGCGAAGCGCTGTGTCAGCCGCTCTTCGATGCACTGCGCGCCAACGGTCAACCTGCGCAGGTTCAATCGATCGCTCCCGCAGAGACGCTCATGGTCGAGTTCAAACTCTCGATCATTGGCGCGATCATCGTGGGCGCACCGTGGATTCTGTTTCAGATCTGGAAGTTCATCTCTCCGGGCCTCTACTCGCATGAAAAACGATTCGTGCATTTCTTGGTCCCCGCGAGCTGCGTACTGACGGCCATCGGTGTGAGCCTGTTCTATTTCATCATGCTCCCATTCACCCTGATGTTCCTCGTGGGTTGGGGTGCACCCGTACCGCTGGTTGTGGATGGCTCGATCGTGGGGGAAGTCGCCGCCGGGCCGTCGATGCCGATTCTCACGGCGAATCCGCAGTTTCCACAGATTGGACAGATGTGGGTTCGCATGCCCGAACAAGTCCTCTGCATCGCTGTGCCGAATGAACTCGTCGCGCAGCCTCTCACGAGCAAGATTGTGAAGAGCACCGAGGGCGCAGTGCAGTCAGCGCTCGATGCAGTGCGGAACGCGACGGATCCACCGACGCCCGCCGTCGATCCCGACGCACCCGCGACGCCGACTCGTGCGCCGATGCGCGTGCTTGAGATTGCGCTCGGACAAGCGGGTGGAGTGCAACCAAACTTCCGGCTCGAGGACTACACCGACTTCGCGCTCCTGCTCCTCGCCGGCGTTGTCATCGCCTTTCAGATGCCACTCGCGATTCTGCTTCTGGGCTGGATCGGACTCGTGGATGTGGCACTACTCCGGAAAAAACGGAAGGTCGCGCTGTTCGTGATGGCAATCGTCGCGGCAGTCGTGACTCCGCCGGACGCGACAAGCATGTTCATCATGCTCGTCCCGCTCTACGCGCTGTATGAGCTTGGCATTCTGCTTCTGATCTACCTCCCAGCCTCGCGCGTCCGTGAAGGCTCCCTGTTCCGCTTCCATTTCAGCAAGAAACGCGCGTCGGGCACCGATAACGCGAGTCGCCAGCCCGCACAGACGGAACGGTCGTCGCAGCAGGATCAATCCGTGCGTCCCTCATCATGGGAACAGAGCAACGCAGGCGATCGTGAGACAGGACGATCCGATGAGGATGAGGACCGGGGTGTCAAACGGTGAGCCCTCGGCATGAACGCGGAGCCCTTTCCCGTGGACTCGCTTGTCGATCACGCTGGATCGATCGAGTTCGTCGGAGAAGGAGGAGAGTGATGCAGCAGGTAGAAAGCGCGCAACGCGCGGACAACGGGGTGACATCCACTGATGTCGCAATGATGCAGCGAGCGATCACGCTCGCCCGAAGGGCCGCCGCCGAAGGCGAGATCCCAGTAGGCGCCGTGATCTATCGCGGCACCGAGATCATCGCGGAAGCTGCGAATAATCGAGAGTTTCGGGCTGATCCCACCGGCCACGCGGAACTTGTCGCGATTCGTGATGCGGGACGCATGCTCGGGGAATGGCGGCTCAGTGATTGCTCGCTGGCGGTCACCCTCGAACCATGCCCGATGTGCGCGGGCGCGATCGTGAACGCGCGCGTGGGCCGCGTCATCTTCGGCGCCACCGATCCAAAGGCTGGCGCGTGTACAACGCTTTACGGCATCTGCACGGACTCTCGACTCAATCACCGCGTTGAACTTCACGCAGGGGTTCTCTCCACACACTGCGCGGAACTCCTTCGCGTCTTCTTCCGCGAGCGGCGTGAAGCGAAACGCCTCGAAAAACTCGTGACGCGCGTGCCGCCCGCGGCTGCATGACGCTCGCCTCTCACCTTATGCGTACACCTCAACAGAAGATCGCTTGCTTTGACCTCGGCGGAGTCGTCGTGCGAATTCGACGAACCTACCCCGAGATGTTCGCCGCCGCTGGCATTGATGATGACCGGCTTGCGGCCACCGACTTTCACGCGCTCTCGAGAGCGGCGACAGCACTCGGTCGCCAGCATCAACGGGGTGAACTCGATGGCGCGAGGTACCTCGATCGACTCGCAAGCCTCTGCGAGGGACTCGCAAGCGCGGAAGAGCTCGAGCGCGCGCACCAATCGGTGATCATCGCGGAGTACCCCGGCATCACGGATGAAATCAGACGACTCAGAGGGGATGGTTGGCGAACCGCGTGCCTCTCCAACACGAATGATCTCCACTGGAAGAGCCTGCTCGCGCTGCCCGCGCTCCAAGCAATGGATGCACACCATGCGTCGCATCTGTTCGGTGTCGAGAAGCCAGACGCCGCGATCTTTCGTGCTTTCGAGCGTGCAGTCAACGCCAAGCCTGAAGACATCGTGCTCTTTGACGATCTCGCAGAGAATTGCGCCGCGGCCATCGGATGCGGATGGAACGCCGTCCGCATTGACCATGAGGGCGACACCGCGGCGCAGATTCGGCATGCGTGCGGCGCGTCCGCATGACCCGGCACATTGCGTTCTCGCGCCCGCTGTTACGCTGCACGCTTCCCTAACGGAGCGACCGAGCATGCATGCACCCGTGATGAGCGCACCAACCGTCAGCCCCCTCAACGCACTCTTGCGAGGATTCCTCGGATTCGTGCTCGGCATGATCCTAGGTGGATGCGCGAACATGGGGATCATCATCGGTGGAGGAATGCTTCTCCCGCCGCCGGCAGGCGTGGATGTTCAGAACATCGAAACAATCAAGGCGCACATCGGTGAATACTCCGTGCTGCAACTCATGGTTCCGCTTTCGGCGCATGCCGCCGGATCGCTCGTCGGCGCATTCATTGCGGCAAGGATCGCTGCAACTCCCCGCTCGAAGAAAGCACTTGCACTAGTGATTGGATTGGCGTTCCTCTTGGGTGGCGCAATGGCCGTCTCCATGATTCCAGCGCCGCTCTGGTTCAACACGGTCGACCTCGCGCTCGCCTATCTCCCCATGGCGTGGCTCGGGTACAGGCTCGCGACGGGCTGCACGTGCTGCTCGCGCGCGTAGCGACAGGCGCACTCCACTCACGATTGCTCGGAATCGATCGGACGGCCTTCGACTGAAGGCACCGTCGCGCCAAGAAGTTCTCGCATCATCACGGTCGCGAACGCGCCCTTGGGAAGATCAAACGCGCAACGAATGAATGCGCCGTGAAGATCCACCCCGCCTTCAACCTCCCAGTTTGAGAAAAACACTCGAAGCGGCCGACGAGCGCCGGTGAACTCGGTCGCGCAAGGTGCCGACATCCCTTCGGCGGTCGCTCCCCACACCGCGAGCGCCTCTCCTTCCAACTCCGCTGCGCGCGCCGTTGGCGCGAGCATTCCGCGGCCATGCAGCGGGCCGGTTGGCGAAATCTCTGCGGCGCTCATGCGCTCCACGATTTCATCCAGGCTCGCATCGCTCGCGAGAAAGCACGCGCCGGAGTCATGTTTGAACAGAATGTCACCGGCCACACATCGCGCGTAGGAACCATCTCGCACTCGCGCATCAAGGGTCACATTGAAGATCGCGCTCTGGAGTGCGCTCACCCAAAATGACTTCATGTAGTCGGGCAACGCGCGCACCGCGCCTGCCGTATCCCGACCACGCACAAGTGCCTGCAATGCGATTCGCTCGGAACGGTCGTTGCGACCCCAGCCTTCGAGCGCCGAAGCAAAGTTCCCTTCGTCGTAGAGGCGGCGGAAGGGCAACTGGCGCGGCGGAAACGGACTCCCCTTCGCGCCGAGCAATTCGTCCAACAGCGCCTTCGGCTGCGCCGTGACGACCGCCAGTCCACACAGATGATTGTTGCGTCGATAGCCAAATCGTTGTTCCCCGAAGTACGCGGGAACACCAAGCTTCTCGAGCGATTGCATTGAGCGATACACCTGTCGAACGCCCAGCGGGTCAACGCCTCGAACTCGAATGGAGAAACGGTTGCCCTTCAAGTGCCCACGACGCAGCTTGTTCAGATGCCGCTTCGCCCAGAGAAACTGCATGCGCGTATGTTCCAATGGCGGGAAGGCGCCGTTGAGTTCCGCTGTTCGCCCGGGGAGATGAACGGAAATGGATTGCCGTGTAATCGCCACGCGATCCTTCATTCCCGCGAAGCCGATCACGCTCTCGTCCACTTTGAAGTGCCGCGCGATCACAGCCATCATCTCACCGTGGGGCATGTCACTCTTCTGCACACCGAGATAGAGATGCTCGCCTTCACCAACCGGGTCATACGACGGGATCTCATCAACGAGAAAGTCTTCAACCCGCGCCTTGAGAGTGCCGCCTAACGGAGCCTCTAGGGAGGCGCGTCGGCCCGGACCCGCATCACGCTGTTCCTCCGGCGTGCCGTCGGTGACCCACGCCGCGTCTGGCACAACAGTCTGCGGCAGTTCGCTCGTCGTTTCAAGGTTGGACGATGCTGCGTCAGTCATCTTCATCGTCCTCGGGGTCAAACGCCGGCGGCTCCACGGCTGTGTCTGCTTCGCTTGCGGCATCGAGGACCGCATCGGTGGCAAACAATGGGACATGAAGCCCGACCGCCAGCGCGATCGCGTCACTCGGTCGAGCATCGAGTTTCAACTCGAGGTCTGCATCGATGCGCTGGAGCACGATGTCGGCAAAGAAGGTGCCCTCTTCAAGTGTATGGATCACAACGCGCGACACCTTCGCGCCGAGGATCTGAATCGCTGACGCGAGAAGGTCGTGCGTCTGGGGCCTTGGCACGGGAAGTCCGCGCAAGCGCCGCTCAATCGCCACGGCTTCCGATGTCCCGATCTTGATCGAAAAAACACGACCCGCCGGGGGAGTGACGCCTGGTGGCGTGGATGCTTCGACGCGCTCACGCAGTTGAATAAACTGCTCGCTCGATGCGTCGAGGATCAAGACGCGCTCAAGTTCGATCGCGATGGACATGCCGCAAGTGTAGGCGACACCGAGACCCTCTCCCTTTCGTCCTTAGCCATTCCAATGCGAGAGGAGCACCGTGAGATCGGGCGAGTCGACGATGCAATTGCCGTCGAGATCAGCCGCGCACGAATCGCAATCCACGCACGCCCCCCAACTCTGGAGGAAGATGGCCAGGTCTTGCGCGTTGACGATCCCGTCATGATTGAAGTCTGCGATGTCATAGGTAGGCATCGCCGCCGCGACAGCCGCGCCCGCATTGATGCGTCCCGCACCAGTCCACTGATCGACCCCGACGGGTGCAATGTCAAACGCCGTCGCGGTAAGAATCGCGCGGACTTCGGCCAGAGTGATTGTTGGATTCACCGTTCGCATCAAGGCGATGGTGCCCGTCACATGCGGGACTGCTTGGCTCGTTCCGTTTTTCTGGGTGTAGCCACTCGTTGAAATCGTCGACCAGATACCCACACCGGGCGCCGCGAGGTCCACAGTGGCGCCATAGTTAGAGAAGGCGGCGCGCGCATCACGATTGTCCGTCGCGGCGACCGCGATCGTTTCGTCCCAACGCGCCGGATACGCCACCGTTCCACTCCCGTTGTTGCCCGAGGCCGCGACCACGATGCCGCCTTGGTTCGCCGCGTAAATCACCGCATCGTGCAAGAGAGTGGTGCCGGTGTAGTACTGCAAACTCATGTTGATCAATCGCGAGCCTTGATCAATCGCCCAGATCACGCCTTCCGCCGCGTCGCTCTCGAAGCCTGTGCACCCATTGACGACGACCCCGGGAAGAATGCGCGCATTCCAAGCCAATCCAGCGACTCCGACTCCGTTGTTTCCTTTCGCAGCGATGATTCCAGCTACATGCGTCCCATGCGAACACTCGTCCGTCGTGTTCGTTGTGTTATCAGGAAAGTTGTAGCCCGGAAGTAATCGGCTTGCGATCTCCGGATGCGGGTCGACGCCGGAATCAAGCACGGCGATGACCATGTCATTACCCGTCGTGAGATCCCACGCTTCCGTCGCGCCGATGTCGGCATTCACGATGCCGGCCTGCCCACTAATGGTCTGCCCTGTATTTTGGAGTGCGTATTGAAACCAGAAGTCAGTGTCATTGGGGGTGAGTGCCGTGGAGCCCACCCCGTCCACTTCGGCTGTTTCAACGAGCCCACGCAGCGCAAGCATCGACCCCACGCACCGTTGCGCATCACTCCGCTCTGGGATCGTGACAATCACCCACCGATCCAAGCCGAGGGAGTTTGCGAGCGCCGCGTGAGCGGGTGCTTGGACAAGTGCCGGCGCGATGTGAGACGCTCCAATGTTCTTCAGTGCGCGGATGCTTGAACTCTCGATCGTGCGCAGGGCCGCCTTCGATGCCGAAAACTTCCACTCGCCCCGCGAGGTCCGGCTCGCCCGCACTCCGCTCGCGAGCTTTACGAGAATGTGTCCCGTCGCATGCGCGGGCAGGTGCTCGGTTGCAGAGGCCACGACCCCGCCCGCGCCCCCACCCATCAAGGGCGGCGTCGAAACGACCACGGCGCAGAGGATGGAAGCGAGAATGGGCATCAGCGACAACGATTCGAGTTTGCAGGCAAAGTCACCCTGAATCTACTCCGTGATGGGCGGAGAGGTTTCCAATAGAAGGAAAATGTCGTTCTGTTCAACATTTCTGTACCGACTGTGCGCATTGCGTGGGGGAACGGGGCGTCTTGGCTATCATCAGCGCCCTTCACGGCGCGCCCGCCGTTCCGATTCTTGCGCGCGCTCCTGCGGTCGTTCCCCCTCTGATTTTTTCGAAACTAGGATCCTCTCTCGTGTCTCATCGCTACCTCTTCACTTCCGAAAGCGTTTCCATGGGCCACCCCGACAAGGTGGCCGATCAGATCTCCGATGCGATCCTTGACCTCATCCTGACGCACGACGCGAGTGGCCGCTGCGCATGTGAGACCCTCGTGACAACTGCACAGGTCGTGGTCGCTGGCGAAATCAAGTTCGCGCACAACCACAAGAAGCCCTTTGATGTGCAACAAACCGTGCGTGATGCAGTCGCGCGCATTGGATACAACGATGCCGCGATGGGATTTGATGCTCGCGGCTGCGGCGTCCTCAATCTCCTGCACGAACAATCGGCCGACATCGCGCGGGGCGTCGTGCGGAAGTCCAAGCGCGCGCAGGGCGCGGGCGATCAGGGCATGATGTTCGGATTCGCGTGCCGCGAGAGCGAACGCCTGATGCCACTCCCGATTGACTTCGCCCATCGCTTGGTCGAGCGACAAGCAATCGCGCGGGAGAAGGGAACGATTGAAGGACTTCGCCCTGATGCGAAGAGTCAGGTGACATTCGAGTACGAGGGTATCGAACCCAAGCGCGTTGAGACGGTCGTGCTCTCGACGCAACACGCACCCATGTGGAACGGCGAGACGAAGCAAGCTGCGCTCAAGGCAGCAATCACCGAGCACGTCATTAAGCCCGTCCTCGGAAGTTGGTGGCACTCTGGTGTCAAAGTCTTCGTCAACCCCACCGGTCAATTCGAAATCGGTGGCCCTCACGGCGATTGCGGCCTCACCGGACGCAAGATCATCGTCGACACCTATGGAGGTCGCGGTCGGCATGGCGGCGGTGCATTCAGCGGAAAGGACCCATCTAAAGTCGATCGCAGCGCGGCGTACATGGCGCGCTATATCGCGAAAAACATCGTCGCCGCAAATCTCGCGGCGGTTTGCGAAGTCCAACTCGCCTATGCCATCGGTGTCGCGGAGCCTGTCTCCGTACTCGTCGACACGCAAGGAACCGGAACGGTCGATGACTCGCTCTTGAGCAAGATCGTGCGCGATCACTTCGATCTCACACCGTTTGGTCTTATCGAGCAACTCAAGTTGCGCGCTCCCATTTACTCTCCTACTGCGCGACACGGCCACTTCGGTCGCGAACCTGGCGAGGGCGGCAAGGGCACGTTCTCGTGGGAGCGCACGGATTTGGCCGCTGCGCTTCGGAAGTCAGCCGGAAAGTCTGTCGGTGCGGGCAAGCGCGGTGGAAGCAGCGCGTCGAAGTCAACGAAGCTTGCGATGGCGGCGGTCTAAATCGAAGTGCCACGCCCGGATGCACATATGTCTCGAGATCGAAATGGCTCTCGAGAAGAGTACGCTCGACCACCGCGCTCCCGAGATGCGCGCGATGGGGGGCGACCGTCACGAGCGGCTCCCACGCCCATGGATGCCCGGAGTGCCGCGCTTGATCGACTGCTCGTGCATGCTCGCCGCTTTCCCGACCTGCCTCTCGGCGGCCCGGATGTCTCGCAACTCGATGCGCGGGATGCGGCATTCGCGCGCGCGATTGAACTTGCAGCGGTTCGTCGTTGGACCACCATCACCGCTTGCATTCGCCCGCATTTGTCGAAGGGTTGGCACCTTCTCGAAAAGCCAATTCAGGCAGCGCTGGTGGGTGGTAGTGCGCAAATCTTGTTCATGTCCGTGCCACCGCACGCCGCCGTCGATGGCAGCGTCGAATGGGTGAAGCGCGCGCTGCGTCCGGGCGCGGCCGCCTTCGTGAATGCGGTGCTGCGAAAGATTGTTGACAACATCGCAGAGCAGGTTCCCTCCGGTGCGCCGGAGGTTCTCGACCGCAAGCGGCGCGACCTCATCCCGCTTGCATCCGGCGCCGCGATTCGGCTCAAGAGCCCCGTTTTCAGCGAAGAACACGCCACGCGCCTCGCAGAACAAACCTCGATAGGTCGCGAACTCCTCTTGCAGTGGATTGCCCAGTTTGGCTGGGATGATGCCGTGACCTGCGCATTGCACACGCTCGTTGAACCTCCGATCGTCGTAACTCCGTCTGGAGATGCGCCGTCTGACGATGGGATGCGGCCACACACGAATGCGGGCTTTGCTGTGTGGACCGGCGCGCACGAAGCGATGTTGCAGTGGCTGGCCGCCGATCCAACCGGTGCGCGGCGCGTGCAGGACTCCACGAGCGCGGAGAGCGTTGCCTCTGCGGCGCGGCATCTCTTTCAGGAGCCGAGTTTGATCGTGGATCTCTGCGCAGGGCGCGGCACGAAAACGCGGCAGCTTGCCGCGCTTTATCCCAACGCGACGGTGCTCGCAACCGATCCAGATCCCGTTCGGTTCGCATCACTCTCGGAACTCGCCTCCAGTCACGCCAATATTCGCGCGCTCGATCCCGAGGCCCTGCTTCGCGAAGCGGCAGGACGGACGGATCTCTTGGTGCTCGATGTGCCGTGCTCGAATACGGGGGTCCTCGCCAGGCGCGCCGAGGCGCGCTATCGATTTGCGAAGAAGCGGCTCGACAGTGTGCTCGCCAAGCAACGAGACATTGCCGATCCCGCGATCGGACTCCTCCGAGCGGGCGGGCTCTTGGTGTACACAACCTGCTCGATTGAGTCGGCGGAAAACACGCGACAGGCGAAGCGCCTTGCGAAGGTCCACGACCTCTCACTGATTCTCGACCGACTTATCCTTCCGGTGGGAGTTCCCGGCGATGGCCCAGAGGTCTACGCCGATGGCGGATTCCATGCGCTCCTTGTGAAGCATGCGGGGGGCGCCCTGCGCGCCGCTTCCACACAGGAAAACCCGCGCTAGTATCTCCCCCTTCGCCCCAACGTCCACTCATGCGCCTCGCCGATCTTCTCAATCCGAATGCGGTTCGCACACCACTCGCGGTGAGCGACAAACAAGCCGCAATCAACGAACTCGTCGATGCCATCGCCGCATGCGGCGGTTGCACGGATAGCGATGCTGTGAAGCGAGCAGTGTGGGAGCGAGAGTCGCAGCGATCGACAGGAATCGGTGAAGGTTTAGCGATCCCGCATGGCAAGTGCCCCTTCGTGCAGAGTCTCGCTCTCGCCATTGGCAAGCCCGCGCAGCCGATGGAGTTTGGGTCGATCGATAAGAAGCCAGTGCAGTTGATCGTGCTTCTTCTCTCGAAACCAGAAAAGAAGGACGAACACATTCAAGCACTCGGCAAGATCTCGAAGATTATGTCGAGCCCACAGTTCCGGCAGCAGGCTTACTCCGCAACGACGCCCGCGGAGTTGTACGACCTCTTCATGCGCGCCGATAGTTGAGGGGTCGAGTGCGCACAAACCCGCGCACCACGCCGGCGACGGCACACCAACTACTTCCCATGCATGCGCAGTTCGCCTGATTGCTTCAGGATGGTCGCGGCTTCTCTCACCTTGTCCACGCTCATGAGAAACTGGCCGAGCGTGTCGAGCACGATCGAACTCTCGGGCGCAAGCGTCGCGGCCTTACGCAAGTCCGCTTCCGCGCGCACGAAATCTTGAGCATCACGATACGCGCGGCCGCGGGCCACATACGCGAAGGCGTTGTCCGGCGCGATTTCGAGCGTGCGATCAATGATCGCGATCCCTTCCGAGCGCAAGCCATCGTCTCCGCTCTCGCAGAGCAGCAATGACAATCGTCGAAGCAAGGCCAGCGACTCCGGCCGACGCGTCACCGCTTCCCGCATCAGCGCGATCGCCTCCTCAGTTCGGCCTTCTTCGCGCAGCCACACGCTCACCGAATCCGCGAATCCCTCCCACTCAGGATGCAACGCGCATTGCTCCAAGCCCCATGCACTCGCGAGGTCGAGTCTTCCTCGACCCTTCATCGTTTGCCCGATGCCCGTCGCGATCGCCTCGCTCCAGCCATCGCGCTCCCCTGCCGCGCGCAACATTGCCTCCGCGCCCGCAAAGTCGCCCAACACGCAGCGGAGATACGCCACGCGACTCTCGACGCCCAAGAGCCACGGTCCCTCCATGCCAAATCCAATCGGAGATGGAAGCGCGAATGAGTAGAGCGCGATCGCGCGGCGTGCAGCGGCGGTTTCTTGCTCATTCGGCGTGAGAGGCGAGCCAGAGAACACGACTTCCGCAGGCGTCACCACCCCTTCACTGGCTCGTTCGGCGAGGCCGATCGCAGCGTTGAGTAGGCCGATGTACAGGAATCCAGTAAGGACAAACGCCGTGAGTCCAGCAAACACCCAACCGCAGGGACGCATGGATCGAGCGAGTTTCAATTGCCACCGATGGAATCGGACCGAGGGCAGGGTGAGGAGTGTCCATGACTTCCACGCCATGAAAACCGCAATCGCCGCAACGCCCGACGCGAACAGCAGCGGCAGGGCAATCGTTCCGCGAACCGCGAAGAAGGTCGCGAGTGCGACGATGGCGAGCGCGATCTCTTCGCGCATCGAGAGATCCCAGGACACGCTCGACTTCGCGCCGGCGCGAGGCTTCGTCAAAAATGCCGGCGCGCCAAGGCCGAAATAGAGCGCCTCTTTCGGACACGCGCTGACGCAGTCAAGGCACTTCATGCATCCCGCACTGACGACGGCTCCAAAGTCGCGCACTTCACGATGCACCTCGACATTCGAGGTACAGACCGCGGTGCAATGCCCGCACTGATCGCAAGCGTCCGTCACACGAATCCGCATCGGCGCGATTTCATCGAGCGGCGCAAAGAACCCGCCGTAGGGACATCCGTAGGTGCAGTATCCCTTCGAACCAAGCAGATACACCGCGAGAAATCCGCACACGAAGAGAAACGGAATTGCCATCAGCACGCCCGGAAAGGTCGCCCAAAAGTTTGACACCGTCAGTTCGAAGCTAAGCGTCGGTGGCGCAAGGTCCGGCATCGTCCATGGCGCAATCGCGAGCCGGTAGAAGAGCGGCCAGAGGAACATGTAGATCGCGAGGCCGAGCGGAAGAAACAGCAGAAGCCTGGAACGGAACGCATGCGGCCGAATGCCGCACTGCTTCATGATCCATCCGCACAGATCTTGCAACAGCACGATGTGGCAACCCCATCCGCAGAACCAGCGCCCAAGCAGGGCCGTGGAAAGCAACGCGAGTGCGAAAAACAGAAATCCCGCAGTCACGACGCCGTCCTTCAGCGTCTTCATCCCCTCGCTTGGTTCGATCGGCGCGAGCGTTTCGCCGTCGATCATGTATTGCACGACATGCGCGATGATCAAGAGTTGCACGACGCCGAGCACGACGGCACGCTTCCAACCCATTCGCGAGTGCGGCGCCTTCCCACTCGCTCCCGCTCCGGTTGCAGGGAGCACCGTCAAGGAAATGACGGGAGATGGAGTTCGGTGCTCGCGCGTCGACGGACAACTCATAGACGCAGTCTAAACGGATGACGCCGCTGCGCGGGCTCCTCCTATACTGTCGCCTCTCCCATGGCGTCACGATCTCATTACGAAGTACTCGGGGTCAGCAAGACTGCATCTGCGAATGAGATACGGTCCGCCCACCGGAAACTGGCGCGGCAGCATCATCCCGATCTGAACAAAGCGCCGGATGCCGCGAAGCGCTTCGCGGAGATTCAAGAGGCCTACGACATTTTGTCCGACGCGGAGAAACGACGAAAGTACGACGAGTTCCAACGCATCGGCGGCGATTCGCCCTTCGGGTCCTCGGGGACGCCGCGGGGCGGCACCGGTGGCGCGTGGAGTGGCGCGGATCCTTCGACTTTCGACGACATTTTCGCGGAGGCGTTTGGGCGAAGCGGACCATTCGGCGCGACTTCAACCGGACGCGCGGCACGGAGCGGCCCCCAGCAAGGTCGACGACAAAGCGCATACGAACTCGAAGTGACCGTCCCCTTCGAACTCTGTGTGAAAGGTGGAAAGTGGAGCGTGCTCCTCGATGACGGAGCGCGTGTCGAGTTCGTGGTCCCCAAGGGCGCGAGCGACGGCGAACTCATCACGCCGATTGAACGCATCGACTTCATCGTGAAGCTCGTGATTGGCTCGCACCCGTGGTTCACACGCGACGGACTCGATCTTTCCGTGCATGTTCCCGTCTCCATCATTGAATCCACCCTCGGCGCAAAGATCGAAGTGCCAACACTCGCAGGAGTCGCCACCCTCTCGATTCCCGCAGGCACCGCAAGCGGAAAGCGCATTCGGCTGAAGGGTCAAGGTATGGAACGCGAAGGGCGCGCGCGCGGCGATCTTTACGCCGTCATCGACATCGTCCCACCCGACTCGCTCACCGATCTCGATCGTCAACTCCTTGGCGAAATCGGCAAACGGCTCGCGAATCCCCGCGCACGCGCGGCCTGGTCCAAGCGCGACGCGTGACACTTCAGTTTCGTCGACCGAACCGTTCAATCGCTTCGAGTACCGTGCGATGCACTTCGAAGGGTCGGCGCACCGTTTCCCAGATTGCGATGAAGGTGTCGCTCCCCGCCGTCGCGAACCCAATCGTGCCAAGTCCAAGAACGCGCTCAGAGACCGACTGCACAACGATGGAGTGCTGAATCTTGGAGAGTGGCGCTTCGAAAAGTCGCACGCTCAAGACGCCCCGTCGAACGAGGATGCGTCGATCGGTCAGCATGAACCAGCGCATCGACCACTCCAAACTCGACCACGCGAGCCGCACGGCGCAGAGTCCGAAGCCGACACTCGCAGCTTGCACATCACTCCACCCGATCAAACCCTGCGGCAACGGCAGTCGTGGAATCCACATGAACAGGATGGTGAAGGCCAAGATCCAGCCCATCGGCGCCAGTGCGTTGAGCACGATGAGCCATGCGCTCGGACGAATGAGCAGAATGATCACTTCATCGCCATGAAGCGTTTCCACAATCGCCAGCGGCACGGCGTGCGGGGCATCAATCGGAAGCACCGCCTGGGGCATTGGTCGCGCAGACTGCGCATGGACAGCATGGCTGACGGATGCATTCATTCCGCACGCGCTCCGTCAAAGGCTTGAGGGGCAGCACTGCGTGCATGAAGCGCGAGTGTGCCGACATAGGGAAGATTGCGATAGAGGCCGTCGTAATCAAGTCCGTAGCCGACGACGAACTCATCGGGAATGTCAAACCCAACATAGTCACACTTCGTTCTTGCCGCGCCTTCCGTGGGCTTGCGCAGCAAGACGCATGAGCGCGAACTCGCCGCGCCTCGGCGCAGAATCTCCTCTTGCAAGAGTCGAAGCGTGCCGCCCGTATCGAGAATGTCATCGACGACAAGCACATGCTTGCCGACGAGCGTGGGAGGAAGTGCGCCAAGAAGTTGCGCGCCACGACTCGTCGTGTTCGTCCCTCCGTAGCTCGATACGGTGACCACTTCAATACGCACTCGCCGTTGCGGAAGATGACGGACGAGATCCGCGACGATGATGAATCCGCCAGTCATCACCGGCACAATGACCAGTTGACCATCCGCACCGGCAAGGTCGCGACCGACCTCTGCGCCGAGCTCCGCAACCCGCGCAGCAATCGCGTCAGCACTCAGAAGAACTTGGTCAATGTCGGGGTGCGGGGAGGACATGGCGCGTTGATCCTAACTCAATCGTTTTCGCAGCATCTCATTCACACTCTGTGCTTCCGCTTTGCCGCCGGACAGTTTCATCACCGCGCCCACGAGCCGGCCGATCGCCGCCATCTTGCCTGCGCGAACATCGGCGGCCGGTTGTGGGTTTGCGGCAATCGCCTCGTCGCACCATGCCTCCAACGCACCGGTGTCGCGAACCTGCACAAGCCCGTTCCGCTGGGCCACGAGCGCCGCATCATCACGCGTCTCGCAAAGCAATCCAAACAACGCGTCAGCCGCTTGCGGCCCGATCGTGCCCGCCTCGCGGAGCGCGAGCACCTCGGCCACTTGCGTCGCGTCGATGCCAAGTTCCTGCACCATGCACCCTCGTTCGTTCGCGCGTTTCGCACCAGCATTGAGCAGCAACTTCCCTGATGCGTAGCCTGCGTCCGCAAGTTGCCCAAAGCATCCCTTCGCTGCTGTTGCCGTGACACAAGACTCGTAGAACGCGCAGAAGTCCGCGTCATCGGTGAGCACGCGCGCATCGACTTCGCTCAATCGGAATTGCTCGCGATATCGCGCGCGGCGCGCCATCGGCAACTCCGGAAGCGACGCGCGCACGCGTTCCCGCCACTCAGGAGTCACGACAACAGGCACAAGATCCGGATCTGGAAAATAGCGGTAGTCGTGCGCGTCTTCCTTTTCACGCTGCACGAATGTCTGTCCCTTGAGGTCATCCCAACCACGGGTGATCTTCATGCCCTTGCCCATCACTCGACCATCGGATCGCCATGCTTCGACTTGGCGCTTCGCCTCGAATTCAATCGCACCCTTCACCGCTTTGAAGCTATTGAGATTCTTGATCTCGATGATGGGCGTCTTCACGACGCTTCCATCCTCAAGTGTGAGGATGACATTCACATTGGGCTCGAAGCGCATGTGTCCGCGTTGCATGATCCCACCCGTCACTCCAAGAAAACGACAGATGTTGCGCAACTCCTGTCCAAAGGTCACGACATCATCCGCACAATCGAAGTCAGGTGCCGTGACAACCTCAAGGAGTGGCGTACCCGCGCGATTGAGATCCACCAGCGATCCCGCATAGGCGCCCCCGCCTGGCAATTCATGACTCAGTTTGCCCGTGTCCTCTTCCAAGTGCGCTCGAATGATGCCAATGCTACGCATGCCCCCCGCCGCTGCGGGAATCTCGACCGCTCCGTTGATGCAAAGCGGAAGGTCGTACTGCGAAATCTGGTACGCCTTCGGGAGGTCGGGATAGAAATAGTTCTTCCGATCCCACTTCGAGAATGAAGCAATCTCGCATCCAAGCGCCAGCCCAACTTGCATCGACATCTCAACCGCGGCGAGATTCATGACCGGCAGACTTCCGGGGAGGGCAAGCACCACCGGATCGACGAGTGCGTTGGGCGCGCGGTCGTAACAGTCCGGATGCGCGGGGTTGGGCGCCCGAGTGAACATCTTGGAGCGCGTCGCGAGCTCAATGTGAATCTCTAGCCCAATCATGAGTTGGGTGCGAACAACCTTTGCGCTCGAGTGCATCGCAGACATGCCTCGAATCGTAACGCCGACGGGCATTCGATTGACCGGCCTCGAAGGATGCCGCTTTGCGCACGAATTCGCGCTCCACACTTGCCGACAAAGTGCGACAATCCATGCACCCCATGCGATCCAAGAGCACCACTTCCCTCCCCCTCTGCGCCGCCGCGGTGGCCGCGCACGCCGCCATCGGCAGCACCAGCCTCACGCCGGTGAGTTCATTCGCGAAACCCAGTGCGCCGCTCAAAGCCCGCGTCGATTGCGACGCCGGACACACCGTCGAACTCGTCGCGCTCGACCGTGATGCGAAAGAGATCGCGCGCGCATCGGTTTCGGCCGGTGAAGTCGACCTCCTTGCACTCCTGCCCGCGATCGCCGCGCCCGCACAGGCACTTCGCGTGCAGTTGATCGTCGATGGCACCGCACAGGCCGCCCCGCTCTTGGTCACGCCGCTTCATGGGCGACCCACGATTCGACTGACGAACGCGATGCGCGCCGATGGAAAGACGCCGTACACGCGCGTCATTGGCTGGGGCGATCGATTGCTCGATGAATCCAACGCCGAGTACCAGAAGTTGAAACTCGCGTGGCCGAGCGCTGATCCCGCGCCGTGCTCCGGATTGCGGCTCACGCTTGATGAGGATGTCGTCTTCCAAACGACCGCGGGCGACATCCACATACGCATGCGCCCCGACGAAGCACCGAGCACAGCACGCAACTTCGTCGAACTCGCGAGAAGCGGTTTCTACGACGGCACGCCATTTCATCGCATCGTGCCCTTCGATCGCGAGGGACGACCATTTGTGATTCAAGGTGGCGATCCAACAGGAACTGGCGACGGTGGTCCGGGATACGACATCATGCTCGAACCCTCAAGCCTCGCGCATGACTTCGGCGTCATTTCCATCGCACGCAATGACTGGCCGGACTCCGGCGGGAGTCAGTTCTTCTTCTGCCTCTCCAAAGAAGGTACGGCGCGCCTTGATGGTCAGTACTGCGCCTTTGGTGAAGCGACTGCCGGAGCGGACACCATTCTGAAGATCGCGGATGTCGAGATTGCCGACATTGCCACGGGCAAACCGAAACAGTTGCACTTCGTCACGACGGCGAAGGTTGTCCCTGCGCTCGCGTGGACACCAGGGGTTGGGCGCGCCGACACGCGAGTCACGATTCCATCACGCACCACTACACCGAATGCCACCACAACCGTGGATGATCGATGAGGACTCGCGCACGCCTGTGGAATCTTGGGTTCGTCTCGCTGTTGACGACGCAGTTCTTCGAAGCCGCGAGCGACAATCTCGTGAAGGGCGCGATCGGATACGCCATCGCCGTCGGTGGTCCTTGGGAAGCATTCTTCGGCGCAGGCGGCAATGGTCTCGTGGCGCTCGCGTTTGCGCTTCCCTTCATTCTGCTCAGCGCATTCGGCGGACGGCTCGCGGATCGCCACTCCAAGTCTCGGCTCACTCTTCTGCTGAAGTCACTGTCGTTCGTTGTCGCCGCGATCGCATGCTACGGATTCGCGTGCGGGTCGCCTGCCATCGCGCTTGTCGCACTCATCCTCTTCGCCGTCGTGAGTGCGTTCTTCGGTCCGGTGAAGTATGGCATGATCGCCGAACTCGTCGCGCCGGAGAAGCTCGTTCGCGCGAACGGCATCATCAACATGGCCACCAATGTCGCGGTCATCACCGGCGGACTGCTCGCCGGCATCGCGTCCGTGCATTGGAAGGAGTCGGTGATGGATGGGTTGCCGACGGGCATGGGCGCGTACGCACCAGGTCTCGCGATCATCACGCTCGTGCTCTGTGGGTTTCTGACCTGCTTGACGCTTCCCAAACTCGCGCCGCAAGATCCAAAGTTGCCGGTGAATCTCAATCCGTTCTCCACCTACAGCACGACGATTCGAGAAATGCGGCGATCACCACTCCTTGCGACCTGCGTCGCGTGGACCTACTTCTACTTCGTCGCTGCCATCGTGCTCGTGATCTTGCCGGATTACTCGGCGTTTCTTTCGATCAACGACGAAGAGACCTCCTATCTCATGGCGGCAATGGGAGCCTCCATCGGCGTCGGATGCGTGACGGCTGCGTACCTCGACCACCCAACATGGCGAGGACGATTCGTCGCGCTTGGCGCGCTCGGACTCGCCGCGGTGTTCATTGCGCTCGGACTCGCACCGCCGCAGTTCACGCTCACGATGTGCCTCCTCATTGCGATGGGGATCGTCGCAGGTTTCTACATCATCCCATTGCAGTCCATGCTTCAGATGCACGCGCCAGACAAGTCGCGGGGGCGCGTGCTCGGGACAGCTAACGGCATGTCGTTCGCGATGGGCGCCATCGGGGGCGCGCTGTTCTTCGGCCTTCGCTCGCTGGGCATGCCATCCAATCGAGTCTTTCTCGTCGTCGGTGGATTGACACTTTGTGTAGCGGGGCTCGTCATGCTGTGGAATCGTCGCCGCGCGGCGCAGGGGAACGCATAATTCGCAAGCGAGATCCACAACTTCCACCGCTTGACGGCGTCATCGTCATTGACAAACCACTCCTCATGACAAGTTCCCGCGTGGTGGAAATCGTGCGGCGACACGCGCAGCACGCACGCACTGGCCACGCCGGAACGCTCGATCCGCTTGCGACCGGCGTCCTTGTGCTCGCGCTTGGGCGGGCGACAAAGTCAATCGAAAACCTCATGGCTACCGAGAAGCGCTACGAGACGGAGATCGATCTCAGCGCGTTTACCACCACCGACGATCGCGAAGGCGAGCGCACGGAAGTTCGAATCGCAGAGCCGCCTGCGCGCGCGCGACTTCTCGAGGTGCTGCAACAATTCGTGGGGACGCACGCCCAGACACCCCCCGCATTCTCAGCAGTGCACATCGGTGGCCGGCGGGCGTACGCACTCGCGCGGAGTGGAAATGCCACGCAGCCACCGCCACGAGCAGTCACGCTCCTTGAGGCCACGCTGCTTGACTATGCATTTCCCATCGTGCGTCTCGCGCTCCGCACCGGCAAGGGCTTTTATGTGCGGAGTCTCGCACGCGATTTCGGCCGTGCGCTCGGCACAGGCGGGCATTGCGCGTCGCTTCGGCGCACCGCCGTCGGTGCATTCACCCTCGAGCACGCCTACACGCTTGACGCGCTTCCCCATCCGCTCGATGCCTCACACCTGTTGGATGATTGACGGCGCGATCGACTTTTCACTCTTCCATGATGCGAAGAGGAAGAGTGCCATCCCCGCAAGCAGCGAAACATCCGCCACGTTGAAGATCCACGGGAATACTTCGCTCGTTTCGCAACCAGGCCATTGCCAAGCGAATGGAAGATCCCATCCTGGCAGCATGTGCAAGAAATCTCGCACCGCGCCGTAGTGCATACGATCGAGAAGATTGCCCAGTCCCCCCGCGAGAATCAGCGCGATCGCACAGTGCGACAACCGCATCGATGCCCGTGTGCCTCGCGCAAAGAGGAGCAATGCGGCAGTGGTTGCGGCGAAAGTGAAGACGATGAAAGTCATCCGACTCCCTTGGCCAATGCCAAAGACCGCGCCATGATTGAGCACCAATCGCAGATCCAGCAGGCCCCACGGGATGAGTTCAATGCCTTCGTGATAGGGAAGTCGAAAACTGGGATCGGAGAGCACTGCCTCGCGATCAAGCTCAATCGGAGCTGGGGCCACGCACCGAAAGGCCCACGCCTTCGTCGCGAGATCGAGGAACATGACCGGAATGAACACGCCGACAAGGCGGCACCACGCAGCACATGACTTCCATGCCGGCGGATCTACAATCGGAATCGCCAACGGCGCTGCGGGGATCTCGTCGTTCTTAGAAACAAGGTGCATGCATGATCCAATGATGATCCAATGATGATCCAATGATGATCCAATGATGATCCAATGATCATGCGATCAGGATCCAAGGAGCAATTCGTGACGCCTCAACGCTGCGCGTTTGCTTCTGCGATCCGCTCGGCTTCAATCGAGTACTTCGCCCAAGGCTTCGCGTCCAATCGCGCCTTCGTGATGGGCTTCCCGGTCATCTGACAGATGCCGAATGTCTCCTGCGCAATGCGAGTAAGCGCGGCGTCGATTTCCGAGAGCAGTTCGCGTTCACTCGCGACCATGCCGAGATTGAACTCCTGTTCGTAGACATCGCTGCCCATGTCCGCCATATGCACGGGCATGTTCGAGAGGTTGCCGCCTGGACTTCGAAGCGCCTCGTCTTCGAGACCAGTCAACATGGAAATGAGGCTCTTTCGCTTGAGCAGCAGGCGGTTGCGGTACTCCGTCAACTCACTCGCGGGCATCTTCGTCCGAATCTCTTCGATCTGCGATTGCGTGGGTGGCGCGGCGGGCGCGACGCTTGATCCGCGCGACTTCTTCGGGAGCACAATGTTCTTCGTCGAGATCGCGCGAACGCGCCGACCGTTGATGATGAGATACCCACTCGAATCTCCGCGACCTTGCAGCACCGATACCGCCATCGCGGAAACGGACTTGTGCGTACCGAGCTCGAGCGGTCCCTTACGAGAAACGCGGAGGTCGATGACCTCTGGCTCGGTTGGCATTTTTCCGCTTGGCTTGCTTGGCACGGGAACCACCATGGGCTTGCCGTTCTTTCCGACAAGTGCTGGGACAATCGCCTTCGACCCAGCACCCTTTCCAATCACGGGAGCTTTTCCTGCAACGGACTTCGCGTTGGTCTTTCCAACCGGTGCGAGCGCACCCTTCTTTCCCGACACACCCAACGGTAAGCTCTTCGCGCTTGTCGGCGCGTTCCCCTTCGCGACCGGCTTCGTCGACGCCTTCACGGCTGCCTTCGGTGGAGCAAGTTTCGGCTTCGCCACGACCTTGGGCGCGGCCGCCTTCGCCGCCTTGGCCGGCTTCGCAGTCGACTTCGCGTTGGCCTTCGCGTTGGCCGTTACGACTTGGGCCCTCTTCACCACTTTCGCGGCGGGCTTCGCGGATGATTTACCGCCGAGCTTCTTTGCTGCGGGCTTGTTGGGTGAAGGCTTCGACGACTTTTTTGCGGCCAAAGATCGATCCTTGCCTCTAGGAAGGCGTAGGGGTGCTCCCCCTCTTGGAATGGCGATGGAACGACTCAAACGGAGCGCAGGGAACGATGCCCAAACGCGAGGTTCAAATTGCGCCTCAGGGGGAAGGGGGCGCAGTCTAGCCACTTCAAGGAAATGCGTCAAAACTACGCAGGCGCAAGCGTAGGTCGCTTACCCAACCGAAGTGGCGCCTTCTTCCTCAAATGCGCCCATTCCCCGGAACTTCTCGAAGCGCTGCGCGATGAGCACATCGGAATTGATGCGGACAAGCTCCTGCAAGCGATCCACAATCCACGACTGCACCGTATCTGCAGCCTTCGCGTGATTTCGATGCGCGCCGCCGAGCGGTTCCGCCAAGACGGCATCGATGAGGCCGTTCTCAAGGTTGCGCTTCGCGGTGAGTGCGAGGCTTTGTGCGGCGATCGTGTTCGTCCCCTCATTCGCCTCTTTGAAGAGGATGGCCGCGCAACCCTCTGGGCTGATGACGGAGTACCAAGCATGCTCAAGCATCGCCACGCGATCCGACACCGCGATACCAAGTGCGCCGCCTGAACCACCTTCGCCAATCACGACCGAAACAATGGGCGTGCGAAGTCGGCTCATCTCCATCAGGTTCAGGGCGATAGCTTGCGCTTGCCCGCGCTGCTCGCTGCCGATTCCGGGATATGCGCCCGGCGTATCAATCAGCGTGACAATCGGCAGCCGCAGCTTCTCCGCAAGCCTCATCTTCAAGAGCGCTTTGCGATATCCCTCGGGTTGCGCACAGCCGAAGTTCGCGGCGATCTTTTCTTGGACGGTCTTGCCCTTGTGATGACCGACCACCAAGACCTTCATCGGACCAATGCGCGCGAATCCAACCTTGATCGCGGCATCATCTCCAAACGCGCGATCGCCGTGCAGTTCGCAGAAATCTCGGCAGATGAGCGAAATGTAATCCGCCGTATGCGGGCGCAACGGGTGACGCGCCACGCGCACCGATTGCCATGGAGTCAGATTTCCGTAAATCTTGCGGAGAAACGAGTCGCGCGTCTCGCGAAGTTTCGCGAGTTCCTCGGTGAAGTTCACCGCCGCTGGATTCGACTCCAACGCCTCGATTTGCTCCTCGATCTCGTTGATCGGGTTCTCGAAGTCGAGTTGATACAACGGACTGAAACCAGCTCTCGCCATGCGCTGAGTGTATCCACCAACGGAGGCGCTCGATACAGTGCGCGCATGACGATGGAACTTGCGATTGTTGGGTTCGGCTCGCTCGGTCGGTCCATCGCTGCAGGCGCGGTGCAATCGAGATTCCTCCTTCCCTCGCAAATCACCGTCGTTGCAGAGCCCGGTACCGCCGGCGACGAGAGTCGAAATCATGCGCGCGAATGCGACCTGCAATTGGCAACCCATGACTCCATCCGCGAGGCGAAAGTCATCTTGCTCTCGGTCAAGCCGCAGTCCTTTCGAGAGGTCGCGGCCGCCATCGGAGTCGTCCCTCGCGATGGGGCGCTCATCATCAGCATCATGGCTGGGACCAGTATGGCGACGATTCGCGCCGCGCTTGGTGGTCAAGCGCGCGTCTGTCGCGTCATGCCGAACCTCGCCGCATCCGTGCTGCGGGCCGTCACCGCCATCGCGGACGATGCCGAGATCAGTGCAGCCGACTTCAAACGGGTGGAGCAACTTTGCGCGAGCATTGGCAAGAGCGTGCGCGTACCCGAAGCACTCTTTGATGCCGTCACCGCGACGAGTGGATCGGGTCCCGCGTTTCTCTATCGATATCTTGAGAGTTGGGAACAGGCTGCTGAACGGATTGGACTTCCCAAGGAGATCGCCCAGACGCTGGCGCGCGAGACTCTCTTCGGCGCGGCGGAACTGCTGCGCGTCAGTAGCGCCTCACCACGCACGCTGCGCGCGAAGGTCACAAGTAAGGGCGGCACCACAGCAGCGGGCATGAAGCACCTCGACGCAGGCCTAGATGCGATGGTTGAGGAAACTCTCCGCGCCGCGCGCGATCGCGGAGCGGAACTCAGCGCGTCGTAGCCGGTTCCCGACGGGCTTCAAAAATCGCGTCGACTAAATCGCCACGCACCAAACCCAAGTAACGCTGCCTCAAACGCGAGGCTTGTGCCAATCACCCACCACAGCGGTCGCGTCGACATCTCACTTCGCACGGCCGCCTCGACATCACGCCGGCGCGCGTACTTAGAGCCGAGGAATCCGCGGCCTGCGACGGCACCATCGCCCATTTCTTCCTCGTCAGCCGTCGGCACATCCGCAATGTCCTTCAGCGACCGATTGAGGAGTTGGATCGTCTCGCTTGCCTTGGGAAGCGCGGTCTTCAACGCGTAGAGCGAGAGGTGAATCGGTCGCCACACGCCAAGTGAGTCGTTTGCTTCCGAGAGGTCAACCTCAAGCGGCGCACGACCATCGAGCGTCTGCGCGTTTCCGAGCCGCCTCTCAATCGCCGAAATCTCCACGCGCTGCACGGTCTGGCCAAGCAAAGTGAATTGCTCGCCGACGTGCACGGCCCACACAAACACCCAAAAGAGCAGCGTCACGATGACCGAGGCAAGGACCGACCGCGTCAAACTTCCAACCACTGCCATCATGCAAAAGAGGTAGCTGTAGAAGATGAGCATGATCGGCACCGCGATGAAGAGACCGATGCTCCACACTCCCCCGCGAATCCCGAGCACGAAGAACGAAAGCGTCGTAAAGACCAACACCTGCGCAAGCGTAAAGAGCAACCCGGTTGCGAACTTTGTGAGATAGAGGCGATGCCGCGAAATCGGCTTTGAAACAAGCGTGTCCACGCCGCCGGTGACGAGTTCAGGAAAAATCGTCGCAGTGGAGAGAAGCGCGAGGATCGTGGAAATCCACGCGAGCCAAAATCCCACACCGAAGGATGCAAAAAGCGTGTGATAGAACTGCTCCGGCGGAAAGAGTGCCGAAGTTACCCCTGGCATCTCCAGGTGCCACACGATGATCGTCACGCCCTTCTCATCGATGCCGAGTGCGCCAATGACGGCCACAACGAGTGCATTGAGCACGAGCGCGATCCAGAACAACTTCCGTGCGTTGAGTTCGCGATAAGCGTCCACGAACAGCGCACAGGTTTGCATCCACACGATGCTCATCGCCCTGCCTCCGCACCAATGGGCCGCGCACGACCACTCGTCGGATCCGTCACTTCTCGCATGAAGAGTGCTTCAAGGGACTCCCGCACTTCACCAAACGAATGCAGTATCCGACCCTCGATGCGAAGTCGATCGAGAACGGGCTGCACGCTCTCGCTGGTCGCCTTGGGAAAATCAAGTGCGTGGCGGCCACGATCCATCACGGCAACACCGCCGGCCTCCGCGGCCCACGCAGGTCGATCGCCTGAAAACACGACCCGCACGCAGTGACTGTCGCGAGTGAGTTCTTCAATGCTGCCTTGCTTGGCGACGCGACCTTGCACCATGATCGCGACGCGGTCACAGACAAGTTCAATCTCACTCAGGAGATGGCTGTTCAAGAAGACCGTTGTGCCGCGCGCGCGAATCTGGAGCAGGACATCGCGGATCTCGCGGCGACCGACAGGATCGACCCCGTCTGTTGGTTCGTCGAGAATGACGAGTTCTGGATCGTTGACCATCGCCGACGCAATCCCAATTCGCTGTTGCATGCCCTTCGAGTAGGTCCCCAATCGCTTGTCAGCCCACGCGAGCATCCCAACCGTGTCGAGAAGTTCACTCACACGGCGTTGACGCTGCTTTTTCTCCACGCCTGTCATCGCTCCGAAGAACTCGACGCATTGCCTTCCCGTGAGATAGGCCGGAAACCGGTGATGTTCCGGCAGGTATCCGATTCGACCGAGCGTCGGCATGTGACCAATGGCGTGGCCGAGCACGGTGCCCTCAACCCGAGTGGGTCGCACAATCGTCGTCACGACTTTGACGAGCGTCGACTTGCCGGCGCCGTTGGGTCCGAGCAAGCCGAATATCTCCCCCTTCGCGACACGCATCGAGATGCCGCGCAGCGCGTGGACACCGCCCGCGTAGATTTTGTCGACGAGCGTGAGATCGAGCGCGTGATCCATTGACTTCGAATCGGAGGCGACAGCCATGTGGCGAGAGGTTACCCCTCGAGTGCATGTGCGTTGCAGCGAGTTCGATGAACGCGCGTGCGAGAATCGACGCTCAGCCCTTGGTTGGCGTTGGCGCAGTCGGCGGCGCGACCTTTGCAACCTCAGGCAGTGGGAACTGCGAGACATACTCCGGCTTCAGGAAGAAGTAGAAGAGTTTGCCGTTGGCGTATTGACCGCCGGCGAGGAGTTCGGCGGCCGGGCCGGAGCCCATGTAGAGATCCGCGCGACCGGCGGCACGAATCGCGCCCCCAGTGTCCTGATCCAGCATGAAGTTCACGAACTCAATGTTCTCGCGCGCGAAAGTTTGGGCGAGCGTGTCGACCATCGTCACACCACCGCGCGGAAAGATCGTCTTGTCCGTAGCGATCGACGCATCCTCACTCACGCGCACGCCGAGCGATCCCTTGGGCCACTGTCCTTCGGGATACTCCGTGAAGAACACATACGACTCGTTCTTGGCAATGAGTTGATCGACAGTCGCAGGGTCCTTTTCCCACGCGCGGCGAATCGAGGAGAGCGAGAGTTGTGACTTGCGAAGCAAGCCAGCATCGACCATTGCGCGACCGAGACCGAAGTATGGACGATCCGTCTTTCCCGCGTAGCCCACATACATCACGGTGCCATCAGGCATCAGTAACTTCGCGCTGCCGTTCACTTGCACTATGTACACATCGAGCGGGCTCTCGAGATACACGAGCTCGCTGCCCTTCAACATCCCGCTCGCTTCGATCTCCGCGCGCGTCGGATAAGGCTGCACACTCCCGTCGGCTGCACGCCGGCCCTTCGGCTGGCCAGTCATCGGGTCGGTGACAAGATCGGCAGGGCGTCGATAGAGCGCGTGTTGAAATCGATCGGTTGGCGTCACGCTCGCATGAAAGATTGGCGAGAAGTATCCAGTGAAGAGCACTTCGCGCTCGTCATTCCAACCAACGCTCTGCCAGACGTCAAACATCGAGAGCAACCGCGCCGTGAACTCCTCAGCGTCCTTACTCGTCGCGAGGAGATCTTTGAACGCGATCAAACTTGACGCTGCCTGCTCATGCGTGCAGACCTCGTCGCCTGTCCCTTGATTCTTGAACGGATACCACTGCTTGCTCGAGGGTTTTTGAAACCACCCGATGCTCTGATCGAGTGACCGATCGAGGTAGAAACTCTTGCGCGCGTACGCCTTCGCGACTTCGGGTTGCGCATCGTTGGGCCCAAGCTTGATGAGCGCCGGACCATTCGTTTCCATATCTGCAGTGCGACCCGCGATTGCCTTCCCGTTCTGACATGCAGTCAGACCAAGCGTCAGTGCGGGAGCGAGCGCGAAGAAAAGGACGGCCGAGGCGACTTTTGATTGCATGGCGGAAGTGCGGTGCGAGGGTGCAAAAACTGGATTTCTTGACGGGTTGAAGAGCCCCCCGCTGATCGGCAATTTCAGCGGTTTCGCCACAATCTCCCGCGATCATGAGCGTTTGGTCGAAGCACGCATGCACCGGCGGAGCCGAGGGCTATACTCGTTGCTCCCGCGTACAGGACTAAGGACACCCATGAACCTCGACTCGATCACCACCGCAGGCGCCGACCTCTCCACCTCGATCCTGGCATTCTCAATGCCAAGCGGCATGGAATGGCTCGTGGTGCTCGCCATCGGTCTACTGCTGTTCGGCAAGCGACTCCCTGAGGTTGGTCGATCCCTCGGCCAAGGCATCAATGAGTTCAAGAAGGGGCTGAAGGATGTCGACAACGGCGCGAAGGACGGCGCAGGCTCGTCGCAGCCACAGGCTCGTACCCCAGAATTGCCCTCGGGCAACGCGCAATCCTCACACTCGTCGCAGCGATCGGAATCCACGACGCACTGATTGGCTTCGGGTCCCCCCAAAGACGCGTTGGAGATAGGGGTGGCCGTAGGCGCACGCCATCGGTCAGGATCCATCGGCCCGCACAGGTTCACTTCAGCGCGTCCAACCGGTGCTCATTGAGTCGAGTGAGAGTCTGGCAGAAGCCTGCCTTGCACCTCACGCAACTCTTCCCCAGCGCGCGACAGCTCCTCCGGCGTGAGCGAGAGTTCGCCCGCAAGTTCTGCGGTATTGCGTGCACTTGGCAGGAGCCTCGTGTTGTAACTCCCGACGGCCGCGTTATAGCTCTTCGAAGCGTCGTTGAGGCCTTTGCCGACTTTCTCAAAGTGCTCTGCGAACTTCTGAATCCGTTCAAGGAGTTCCTTCGCTGTCTCACCGATCTTGCGTGCGTTCTCGTTGAGTTTCGCCTGCTGCCATTGCATCGCGCAAGTGCGCAGCAAACAGAGCAGCGTGGATGCGGTGGTGATGATGACTCGTTTCTCGAGCGCCTCGGGATAGATGTTCGGGTCTGCTTCCAGCGCGGCGATCAGCCCGCTCTCAAGAGGCACAAAGAGCACCGTAATCTCCACCCCTTCCCCCAGCGCATTCGCGTAGTCCCGTGATGCCAGCGTCTTCACATGATTCCGCAACGCCTGCGCGTGCGCGCTGCGGCGCGCCGCGCGTTCCCCGTCCGAGAGCGCGGGATCAAGTGAGTCGAGATACGCGTTCATCGGGACTTTTGCGTCAATGGGCACAGACCGACCACCTGGCAATCGCACGACCATGTCTGGTCGCAGTCGATTGCCTTCTTCAGCCTCGATGGTGGCCTGTTCCGTGAAGTCGACATTTTCGACAAGGCCAGCCATCTCCGCAATATTGCGGAGCGACACTTCACCCCACCGCCCGCGCTGACGATTGTCGCGGAGTGCACTCGAAAGAGTTTGGGCGGCGGCAGACGCGCGCTGCTGCAAATCAGCGATTTGCCGCAATTGTTCGGCGAGCGTGCGTGCGTCACCCTCCCGCTTTTCACTGAGCGCATTCATCAACTCCTCTTGCTTCACCAACTGCTCGCGCAACGGAATCATTGTGGCGTCGATGGATTTCTGCCGCGCCTCAAGCTCTTGCGAAGACAGCTTGCTCTGTCCTTCGAACTGCTCCTTCGCTTGCTGCATCAGCGTCGCCCCCGCCGCTTGCAGAACTTCAGCGCCGGTGGCCTTGAATGCGTCTTTCAACGACTCGCGTGATTGATCGACGAGCCGCCGAAGCTCTTCAATGGAGCGCTCGCGCTCCGCGAGTTGTTTCTGCATCGACTCTTCGCGCTCGGAGATCTGTGTGCGCGTCTCACGAACATCTGACTGCGCCTGCGAAAGCGAAGCGTTCATTTGTTCCACCTTCGCGCGTTCGGCATCCACTCGCAATTGGATGGACGCGACAGATTGCCGCGACTCATCAAGCAGCGCCTTGGCTACCGATTCCGAGCGTGACGCGGCGATACTTTCGATGCGCAGTACATCGCGCTCCTGACGAAGCGCAACAACCTCCGCGCCCAGCGCGGCGCTTGCAGCATCGTCGACCGCGCTGCGCGAACGCGCCGAGTTCGCGGCGAGCCAGTATCCAACCGTCGCGAAAACGCCGCCTCCGAGCGCGATCCCCACCAACAAAGAGATTCCATCCATGCCTCACATCGTATCCGTCCACGATGCGCGTAGCGCCGCCACCCTTGCTACACTCTCCCCCTGTCGGGCGATTAGCTCAGCTGGTTAGAGCACACGCATCACACGCGTGGGGTCGTAGGTTCGAATCCTATATCGCCCATTCTTGAGGTTTGGAAGTTGACGGCCCAAGCGCGCGTCAGCTTGCCCGAGGCGCAATCAGCGCTGTCAATCAACCTACGCACTCGTGCGACGCAATTCATCGAATGGCGTCCTTCCTAGCCTCGGATCGCGTCGGGTCGTCGAAGACCCAAGCGATATGTGCGTGCAGAGCGCCGAAGGCGGTCATGAGGACCCTGTGCCAATTCTGCGCAGTGCCGCGCAAAGGCCTGCAAGTCAGTCGGAAGTTGATTGTATGGCGCGCAGAGATCCCAGAGTCTCGCGAATGAGACCCACGAGTAGGCCAACAGCTATGATTGCGAGCGTTGCGAGCACCCCACCCACCGGTAAGGCTAGCAAGCCAGGCATTCCGGCATATTGAACTAACGCGTAGGTCGCAATGAGCGGAAGCCCAGTGATGCACAGCACCAATGGGATTCCAACGATCAGAATCACTGCTTGCCTGATTGTCTCCACGATGTCGGCTCCTTTTTCCTGATGGCGAGTGCAGACCGCTGAGAGAAGACGTCGCCAACAAGAACGACACTCATCACGACTTTAGAGCGCTCGCCAGTCTCAAGAAGAGTACCCGAGTTTGTCCAAACTCTACCGAAGTCCTGCGACTCCAAACGGCTACTCCGCCCGCCGATAGGAGGCTTGGGATTTCGATCGAGGGTATCTGTGCGCCTCAGCCACGACAGGCAACCGGATCATCTGCGCATACTTGCCACGTGATCCGCGGTACGTGATCTCGCGATTTGCTCGGACCTCGATGCGGGTTACATTTGTTGCATGTTCGCATCGCATGACCGCGGAACGCAGTCCCGTCCCTCGACTGAAGCGTGGATGCATCCGCGCGTGCAATCTCGCCACGCCCGCATGCTTACTCCCGCCACGGCGATCATCGTGTCCACGGCTGCAGCGATTGCCCATCCGACCTTCGCGGATGGCGACGCGTGCGACCCATTGGATGTGGTGAGCGCGACTGGTTCGCTCTACTCATTCGCGCGAGCGAGCTCTGCGCAGTACTCCACGGAACTTCCCCTCAACCTTGCCGCGCTGCTTGCGAACGGACAATCATCGTCCGTGTCGGCGGGTCTTCCTAACGCTTCAAACTACGCAACGGCGACGAACTTCATTGCGCTTCAAAGCGGGGAGAGTCTCGAAGTCGTCTGCGACGCTTTGGGCCACGCGAACGCAACTGGCTCCTTTGCGTTCGCTCGCTCTGACATCGATGCCACCGCGGTACTGCATCTCCCAACGACTCGTCGCGTGCGCGTCGTTTGGCAACTCCACGGCTCGGGCATCTCCGACTTGAGCTTCATGCTGCGCCGCATGGATCCGTGGATCACCGCCTTTGACGCTGGCGTATCGACTTACATCAAGCCGCAGACTGTGACGAACGAAGCGCGGCTCGTGCTCGGCGCAGATGACTATCAACTGCGCGTCTACGGATCGCTGCAGTCGAACACGGGTTTCCGCAACCCTGACGACGGCGCGTGCGGCGGGCACCTTTCGGTGACTTGTGCTCGCATTGCCGACATCGATTTCGACGGCAGCGTGAATGCGTCCGACCTCGCCGTACTGCTCGATGCGTGGGGTGCGGTGCCTCCCTTTCACACGGCGGATCTCAATCAGGATGGCTTTGTCAATGGCGCTGATCTCGCCGCGTTGCTCGCGGACTGGTAAACGACGGTCGCACGGACGAACGCGTCGCGCTATTCAACAATGCTGCGTCATAACTCGACAGGCGAGTGCAGGCAGCGCCAGCGCCGATGCGCGAGACCGTCACGGCTCCAAGCACGCCCGCGCGCAAGTGACCCGACTGCGTGGGCAAACCATTTTGCGCGCCTGTCCATGTACGTGCTGAATCATTCGCGCGACGATCACTGTTGTCGTTGATAACTCACGACGCGGCTGCTTACTTGCGGCACATAGGCGCGCTGAACGCTCGCGCGCTTACGGGCACTGCCCCCACTCTCCGAGGAGCTGACCTAAGTCCGCGCCATCCACCGCGCCGTCTCCGTTCACATCGCCCTCACAGTTACCGCTTCCGCCGGCGCCCGAGGCGCGCGGAAGCAGCGCAACGCGAAATCCACCGAACGCGCGCGAGTTACCCAGTACCTGACCGTAGGGGTCACTTGCACCCGTGGCGGACATCCAAAGTTGCCACGCGCCAGCTGCAGAAATGCCGCCATGCATCTGCCGCCAGATCGGCATGCCCTGCGGATTCGGCGCTCCAGCGATCGGCGGCACGACGGTATCCGTCCACTCAACGACATTGCCGCCTTGATCGAATGTGCCCCAGGGACTTGGCGAATGACATTCGCCAACGCCAACGAGATTGCCAACGAAGAATGCATCGGGGCAAGAGGTGGTGTCGCCGTTGGCACACGAAGCAGGACACCAGTTTGCAATGTTGTTGTAACACGCAAGTGGTTGCGTCGAAGCATTCGTGACATGACCGCATGGATCACACGTTGCAGCGGTCGGAGTTTCGTCGGTTCGCTCTGGGTATCGCCAATAGTGTCGACCTGCGGGCGTGAGTGTGGGGGTGTAGTACGCCGCCTTTATCCACTCATCCTGACTGGGCAACACAAACCCCTCGACCACACCACGCGTCGCGTATGAACCAAAGGTGGTTTGATTGCGCAAGTCGTATGCGCCGATTTCGGTCTGAAGTGAGAACTCGCACTGATAGTGGATCGAACCATCGGCCCCGACCTCGCGCTGATGATGGCCGTTGTGAAGCGAGTTGATGAAGCGCGCGGCACGGAAGAAGTCGATGAACCCGATGGGCTTGCTGGCCCAGGCCGGAAACGCAACATGAAATCGCTCGCCCGCTGGCGCGTCGGAAATCCGACGGATCGATCCATACTTCGGATTGGTGTTCGGGTCCATCAGCGGATCCCACAACTGCCGCGCATTCGTTCCCTCAGGATCGACTGCGTTGAGGAACTGCACATACTGCTGCACCGTGACTTCAAACTTCCCTATCTCATACTCGTACGAGACGGCGCCAACGAACTCGTCAGCGGATTTGGGTGTGGGGAATGTTGGATTGAAGTTGTCGATGGGTAGCGCCGCGTTTCCAGGATCACCGACCGGCACAAGCGTGAACTCGACGGGCGGGGTGAAACACAGTGACAGAAACAACACGATGGGATGCACGGGGACACTCCTCAGCACAAGTTTTCACGAGGCGGAACCGCTTGAACACACGCACAGCCACAAGGAATATGTCATGACTGCGCGGTTGGGGACGGAAATCCTGTCGAATTCCAGACTTCGCCAAGCCCTTATAACTCGCCTCCTAGCGTACGGTCAAGCGCGAACATGCGACGCGGCTGCGAATCCCACGCCGCAGTAGGAACTTCCAACGTTCTCGGCCGTCGACAGAGAACGAACGCCGGTCACTCTCCGACGCGCCACGACGCTGTCAATGTTCGCGGCACAGGATCACCCTTCGATCCACTCAAAGAACCCGATGCGGTTGAGGTCTTCTCGCAGAGATCCTTTCTGTTCTCGCGAGAGATTCACATTTGGCGATCGCGCGGGACCGACATCAACCGAGAGAAATCCCATCACTGCCTTCGCCGCGGCCATGTAACCGTACCCGGCGAGGAGTTCGATAAGTTGCACGGAGCGAAACTGTTCGACCCGAGCGGAAGCAACATCACCGCGCTCAAACGCGGCAAGCAGGCGGTGATAGATCGGCGCGGCGAAGTTGTAACTACTTCCAACACCTCCGACCGCGCCAAGCGCAAGCGCGGCCAACAAGTACTCATCGACCCCCCACGGAATGTCGTACCGCCCGCCGCTCACCTGGAGACAACTTTGGTAAGCCATCAAGTCTGCATTCGTGAACTTAATACCCGCCAGAGTCGGAATCCGGTCCGCAGCCTGCCTGAGGAATTCCGGCATTGAGAAGTTGACGCCAGTCAATACGGGGATGTCGTAGAAATAGAACGGTGTTTGTTTGGCGGCACTGGCAATCTCGGCGCAACACGCAACCAACACTTCGATCGACTTCGGCTTGAAGTAACTTGGAGCAAGTGCTGCGATGGCGTCCGCGTTGAGTTCTGCAGCTTGCGCCGCGAGGGCACGCGCATCGGAAAGACAATTGGAGCCCACATGGACCACAAGGCGCATGTGCACGCCGCGCAAGACCTCACTCCAACGCTGCGCGAGCGCACGTCGCTCGTCGAAGGTCAGCGAGTGACTCTCTCCGGTGCTTCCGCCAATGAACACGGTCTTCACACCGTTTCGAAGGAGATGCTCAGCCTGTCGCTCGACCGCTGCAAGTTGCAATTGACCGGCTCCATCAAACGGCGTGTGCGTCGCGGCTACAAGTCCGTGCAACTTAAAACTCATTGGTTGTCTTCCTGACGAACTGTCTTCGGGGTGGGTCGAATGAGGAGGACTAGTATGACGGAAAACATGGCAAGTGCAGCAAAGCCGCCGAAGGTCACCGAGAGTGGCACGTGCTGGTCGCGCAACCGACCAAAGCCCCAATCCGCCAGCCCGCCGACGCTGATGCTGAAAAAGTTCATCACGCCATAACCCGTTGCGCGTAACTGCGGCCGAACGAGCTGCGACAAGATCGGCATGTTATTGCAATCAAAGAACCCCCAACCCAATCCAAACAGCATGAGAAATGCGAGGGCAAAGCTGAGCGTCGACGCATTGCCCATGCCAAGGATTGCGAGCACGATGAGGCTCATGCCAAATGCACTGCACTGTGTCCGCCCCCGATCGTTCGTTCGCGAGCGACGATCGGACAACCATCCTCCCAAGAGAACACCAACGATCGCCGAGAGCTGCCAGGGCAGTGTGGCAGCCACGCCCGCCTCGCCTTGACCCAAGTCGAATTGTGTCCGCAGAATCCCAGGCATCCAATCCCGCACCACCCATCCGGCCATCGCTGGCAGCGTGAAGTAAAGGACGAGAAGAATGAAAGAGAAGTTGGTGAATAGCTCTCGAACGGAGGCTACCGGCGAAGAGTGATACGGCACTCCCTCATGATCTTTTTGCTTCGCATCGCGCACGAAGAGCAAGACTGGAACGGCGTACAGCATGCCGAGGATCCCGCAAGATGTGAATGCAGCGCGCCACCCTAGATCAGGGTCCGCCGCGACATATCCGCCAAAACCGCCGCCAATGATGCCGAGGTAGATCGCAATCTGATGGAGGCCCACCGCTCGTGACCGCGTGCGCGCACTGTGGTGGTCGGCGATCAACGCGAGCGCTGCGGGAATGTAGAACGCCTCGCTGATCCCCATCAGCGATCGCGCCAACAACAGCTCGTTGTAGGTCGTCACCTGACCAGTCCACCATGTCACCGCCGACCAGACGAAGAGGCTGCTGCAAATCGTAACTCGACGACTAGACCGATCAGCGACATACCCGCCGATGAGGCTGAACACGGCGTAAACCCACTTGAATTGCCCGAGCATGAATCCCCACATCTCCTCGCGATTCGCTGCCTCGCCAAGGCTTGGGATGGATGCCATCACAGAACTTTGCATCGACGCCAGCATTTGGCGATCGAGGTAGTTCAAGAGCGCAACAGGCATAAGAAGCCCGACGACGAGCCATGCGGTTGATGAGGTTTTCTGAAGCTGCATGGACATGTTGGCACTTCCTCCTTATCGGTGTGGCTCGAAGGTCCACACTTCAGGCGATCGGACGCCAGGCCGCGCCTCGCCGCTCACCACGACCCACGCGCCGTTCCACACAACGAGCGGCACCGTCACTCTCGGTGCGGGCGATTCGCCTACCTCAACCCAGTTGGCCGCATGCTTGTCATAACAAAGGATGTGTTTGCTGAAACCAACATGTTGGTCAGGAGGCGTGCCAACTTGCGACCCATCATCACCACCGAAAACATAGAACCCTCGTGCATCGGCTGGCGCGGGCGAGGGCGCCCCGACCACGGGGCGCGGTAGGTCAACGACTCTCGACCATCCCTTTCCTTCGTCGTAACGATACGCGTCCTTCAGGTAGCAACGCTCTGATTGCCCACTGCTGTTGCGTACGAGATCGACGCCACCCATCATCCAAAACGCACCATCAAAACTCGTCGCAACTGCCAACATACGACCTGATCCAGGGCAATCGTCGATGCGCTCCCACGCGGGCGCGCGCGACGAGAGATCTATCCTCCACGCCGCCTTCGACGTCACGCCAGCCTCAGGCGACTCTTGTCCGCCGGCGAGGTACAGAGTCTCTCCGACCAACGCGCCGCAAGTGTTGGCGAGCGCCATGGGGAGAGATGGGAGTTGGACTGTCACAAGTGTGTGGTCCTTCCACTCCAACCGGTACGCATCGCTGTAGTGCCGCGCCGCGTCACTGCCTCCGACGCAGACGACGCTGTCCCCCTGCGTCACGGATACACCATAGGCAAGTGCCATTGGTTGCTTGCCCGCGACCTTCCACTCCTTGCCCGCTGGCTCCAACACAAACACCGTGTCGTACCAAACTTTCTTGCCCCCCTCCCACGGTTTCTTGTCAGGGAAGTTCGCGCCGCCCGCGATGAGAAGCGCACCATTGCTCGTTCCAACGAATGGACCGGCGAATCCCTCCTTGTCGGGAATCGATGGTAGTTGAGTCCATCGATCGGTACACGAAACCAAGGTCGCAGCAACCGCGGCAATGATGAGCAGTCTCATCGCGAGCACCGTACTTCCTTCCGAGCCGTCGACTCCAACAAACTCGAGCAGTACCACAACATGCGGGGAAGGTGAAATGGGCCCTTCCACATATTCCCCTTGAGTTGGGTAGAGACACGACCGTCACGATGGAGATACCCATACCACTCGCCAAGCTCTTGATCTGGAAAGTGCTCAAAGCTCCAGTCGTGAACTTGCCGGTGCCATCGAGCGTACTTCTCATCGCCGGTCAATACCCACGCGAGCAAGGTGGCGATGATGGCTTCGCAGTGCGGCCACCAGAACTTCATGTCATGCCAGTATTCCTGCACTGGAAGTCCGCGGAGGTCTCGGAAGTAGAAGATGCCGCCGTACTCCTGATCCCAACCGCGTTCCCACATCCAGTCGAGAATGGTGAGCCCCAGTTGCACGAGTTTCTGATTGCCTCGCAACTTCCCTTCGTGCATGATGAACCACGCACACTCAATCGCGTGGCCAGGATTGAGCTGTCTCCCATCAAAGTGATCGAGGACTGAACCATCCAGCGCAACAATCTCCATCAGCGCATGGTGCTCTCGCTTGAGGAAGTCTCGCTCGATCTCAGCGATGCTCCAGTCAATCCACTCTGTACAACTTCGACCTCGGATCGTCACCTCTCCCAACTGCTCGCGGAGTTCCTGTGCCGTGAGCAGACAAAACATCAATGGACCAACACCCCTTGAGGGCCGCGTTGCCTCGTCAATCTTTGACGCCATTCGTCCTCGGGTGAAGGAATGATCAAGATAGGTATCGAAGTACCGAATGGCGTCCTCTCGAGCCCGACAGTCCCCTGTCGCCTTGGCGTACGCCGCATTCGCCATCGCAGCAAACGACTCGCTGTAGACGTATCTTCGCATGCGAAGCGGGCGCCCTTCACGTGTCACTGAGAAGTAGAGCTTGCCATTCCGACCGCTCCCGTGCCGCCGGAGGAAATCGATCCCTAAGCCGGCCGCGTCGAGCCACTCACTTCGCCTCTCGATCGTGTTGAAGAGCGTTGCGAACATCCACGCGCCTCGCCCTTGGAACCAAATGGACTTGTCCGTATCAAGAACGCTACCGTCGCGATTGAGTGCCGTGAAGTAGCCGCCGTGTTCTCGATCAAGTCCATGCCTCATCCAGAACGGGATCACATCGCCAAGCAATACTTGACGATAGAACTCGCTCGACGGTGTCTCCTCAAGTGAACTCACAGGTTGGCCGCCCCATCGCCACGGCACGCGGCGTGCTTTGCGTTTCGCGTGGGCAGTTGCGCATGCAGATGCTGTTCGCACGCGGCGACTGGTACTTGACGCGCCTTCGCCATTCCGAACTCCTTCAACCCGGGATCGACAGAACCCGAGACAATCACCACAAGATCGAACGACCCAAGTCGACCATCCTCGTGTGATAGGCGGCCGCGGAGTGATAGTACGGGTAGAGACCAGAATGCGCAGTCGGCGTCGACGGCACTGCTCGATCCGGCAGCACGGCGGAAATCTGGCGCTTGCTGCGGAATCCTCACGCGCTTGCGCCCCCGGCTTTCACGGTTGTCGCACGCGGGCCTCCTTTCTTTGCGGACATTGACAGGGGCGCGCTGGATAGGCCCAACGCTTCTGAGAGGCCATCGCGGCCTAATGGGCCGAGAGAACTCTCCGATGAAGCGTTCAAACAAGAAGCGTCACCGTCCCGAGGAGGCCGTCGCGAAGCTGAGGCACGCTGACGAGGCGCTGGCCAAGGGCACACCGAGTGCCAAGGTCGCTGGAGGTGTCCGAGGTGACGCTGCTGGCGGATCAGTGGAGACTGCACCACAACCATCGCCGGATCCAGCGTGCGCTCGGCAAGCTGACCTCGGGCGGCATTTGCGGCGGCGTGAACAATGGTATGGCGCACTTCGACTCAAGGCCATGCGACTACACCTGCGTCGCATCCGCTGACATGGGCCGCGGCGTCGAACTCGACTTGAGTTGGTTCTCGATTTCCTGACTCAATCGGAATTGCTTGGCCTCCTCCAGCATCGTGAACTCTGTCGTGAATCCCTTCGACCGCGCGTACTCTCGAATCTCGACGAGCGAGACGCGGAAAAAATCCTTGCGGTCGTTCTCGCGATTCACGCGGCGATGCCAGAATGCTTCGTGCAGTTCGTACTCAAGCGCGGGCGCATCATCGGCCTTGATGAGCGCGTGGATATCGAAGGCGAAGGGAACGGATGCGTCGCTGAGTTCGGCGACTCGCTCGTTGGGGTCATCCCGACGCGTCATCCCAATCTTGTAGACATCCTCGCCGAAGGAGCCAATGTTCGAGATGATGTAGACGTACCCCGCCTTCCCGCGTTGCGCGCTTGAAATCGCGCGAACCGATTTTTCCGCCGCCTCTTTCGCCCGCGCTTCGGCAGTCGCGACGCGTACCGCCGCCGCGGCTAGTTCCGCCCCGTGGAGCCCGAGCGATTGCTCGCGGGCTTTGGCGAGCGCTGCTTCCGCGCGCTCTTGTTCGGTCTCCGCCTCCTCCGCCTCTCGTTCGGCTGCGCGGCGCTCGCGTTCTCCCTCCCGTGCCTCTGCTTGGAGTTCTCGCTGCTCTGATCGCTCTCGCTCCTTCCTCTCCTCAAACTCAAAGGTAAGTTTCAACTCTCGCAGCTTCAGGGCGACATACTCTGCGTTGATAGTGATTTGGAATCGTGCAGCGAGCGCTTCAATCTGCTCCTTCGCCGCTTGAATCCGTTCGCGCATCTTCGTGTAGTTCCTCCAAGTGACAAGCGCGATGGCGCTCTCTGCATCACCATTGAATGCGCGAAGTACGAGCTTGACATTGTCGCGCACCATGCGTTCGCCCTCCGTCTGATCACCACTGCGTGACCAACTTTGATCGCACTCAGCCGCAGTTCCCTCCTGGATCATCGCTCGTTGCTGCTCATAAAGTTCTCGGAGCGCGTCTTTGTGATCGTCCATGTCTTCGAACTCAAACGCTGGGCGATAGAGACCGTGCGCGATGATGTCCAGATCGTCTTCAAGCGCGCCAAGAGTTTTCTTGAGTTCTTCCGTGCGAAGCTTGATGTGGCGCTCTTCCCGAGTCAGTGCCGCGATTGTCGCTTGCGCCTCTTCCCGAACGCGATCCAATGCAGCGGCCGCATCGCTGATCGGATGCATTCGCCGCTCCATCACCCGCAATCTCTTTCGGTATTGGATGCAGGCGAACGCGACTGCGAGCAGTCCAATTGCGAGCGCGACACAAGTCAAAATCAGGGCGACGACCATGGCTATTCTCCTCCCCAGTCCGATACTCTCCCGAGCTGAAGCACGCCCCGCAGCGTACCTGATTTCGAGGCCAAGTTCTCCGCTCGTTCACTTCTCTCACAACAGAACCCATGCCGGAGCGCAACGCTGCGTTCGTCACGACACGACCTCCCCCTCGGGCGTGGACTAGATTCCGCACCGCGCCTGCGCATGCTCACGCTCATGCGTGCGCGCTGCGCCTTGCGACGAGCCGTCTACACCGCACGCGGCGGAAGATCCCACGCAACCCAAAGCGCGGATGGCACGGGCGGGTACTGCATCGCGATCCGGACAAGCATGTAGTCCTCCGGCGCGGCGTCCATCGCACCGAACGCCGCGGCGAGGAGTTCCGTGTGGCGAGGAATGCAATCCAATGCGGGCGGCAAACTCCCGGCCTCAAACACTTCGGTCTTGAGGTCAATCGGGAGGGCCGTCTTTGCGTGCTGCGTTTCGTCGAAGGAGAGCGGCTGCCCGAGGGTCGAGTGGATCGACGCGCGGAGCGAATCGCGAGCCAGAATGGATCGATGCAGATACACCTCGTTCGCAAAGTGTTCAACAGGAAGACTGATCGAACTGACGAATGAGGCTACGCGATCGATTTGGCCTTCGGCATCGACGAGTTGCATGAGCGGGAAGTAGCCACGGCCTACGGAACCGAAGCACAGCGTTGACTCGCCGATCTTGCCGATCGAGCCTCCTGTCACTTCGACACTCAGCCGACCATCGCGCTCGATCGTCTCGACCTTCGCGAAGGGGTGGGAACTGAAACTCCGCATGAGAAAGTCGTTCGAGGTGGTCGCCCCAGTCGAGGATCCGGTTCGGCAGAGCGGCTCAACCACCTGATTGCGGCTGGGATTGGATGCTATCGACCGGAAGACCGGCAGCGCGACCGCAGGCCGCAAATGCCTGAGCCGAGCCAATCCCGCGACCACCGCGACATCCGCAAACTCAGACGAGCTACCGCGCGGCGAAACAACCTGAATCGCGAATCGCGCATGCGCATGCATGCCAACCATGCCGCTCAAGCCGCGAAACGCAAGTCGCCGCGAATTCTCGAGGTTTCTATCCGCACGCATGGCGTCGAGCGCGAGTTCCAACTCTGTCCGCGCTCCGAAGTGCCTGCCCACAATCTCATCAAAGACCGCGATCGCGTGACGCACGGCAGTGAGGTGCACCGGACTTGCGCCTGCCGCTTCAAACGCGCGAATGAAAATCTCTATCCCCTCAGGCCCAGGAAGCATCGCGACCGCGTCCATCGTGTTCTTGGCGACGAGCACTCGCGCGAACTTCCAGGTGAGATTCTTGTTGAGCCGAAATCGGCGAGAAATCTCTTGAGGTCGCAGTGGATCAGCGTCCACCGAGACGCAGAGCGACTGAATCGCGACTCGAATCGATTCGATCGCCGAGCCGCACTCCGCCTGAAAGAGATCGTGCGGAGTCTGCGCGAACGCCGCGGGAATCTCGCCGGCCGAGCCCGAGGCGAGCCGTCGACGGTGCAGGGTTGCATTCGGTGCGGAACGGACTTTCTTTGGAGACATGGAGGGATTCGGTTCGTTCGCTAGGCTTGCGTATCGGGAGAAAGGGCACCCAAGGCTACTCGACGAGTCGTAGAGCCAACCGCATTGGCTCGAAACAACTGCGCTATCGGCGTCTCAGGTCGACGGGATTGAGACCTTGAGGATGGCGGCCACGCCTTCCTCAGAGAATACTTCGAATATTCCCTAAGGGAAGTTGCATGGGCCAAAATGCAAGCTAGTCTCTCGATGCGATGAATCGAGGGCAAGCACCCCGCATGCGTGGACTTGCTGCCGAATCCTCGGAAATCTTCCGTGCGTCCGGACGGCCCCATTCAATGAATCAATGCGGATTCGCCGTTGTTCCGGCGAATCCGTGACAGCACTCAATCCAACCCCACCCGCCCCCCTTCGGAGTTCAATCACCGTGCCTACCTCTAAACCAACGCAGTACTTGCTCGCGGCAACCATCGCCTTCGCAACCGTCACCACCTCGACACTCGCGGGCGGCTCGGGCTGGGAAAACCTGATTTCCACCACCGATGCCGGCGTGCCCGGAGTGAAGGGCGCGGTGTGGGTCCCCAATCAGTTCAACAATCCAACAATCGACGAGCAAGGGCGCGTGACATTTCGCGGCCAGATCGGTGGCGCGGGCATCACCACCGCGAACTCTCGAGTTGTTCTCTTTGGTTCGCCAGCGGCTTGGCAGATTCTCGCCCGCGAAGGTTCAGCGGTTCCAGGTAACGTGATCCCTGGATATGTGATCAACACCACAGCCGGGATCAACGGTCTTGCAAGCTCGAACAACATGACCGCGCAAGGCGGAGTCGTGGTCTCGGGCAATGTCAATGGTGCCGGAGTCCTTGCGACGACTGACACTGCGACCTTTTTCGTTGCGGACGATGGCACTGCGTCCCTCCTTTCGCGCGAAGGCTCTCCATGCCCAGGGACGGCAGGCGCGACCATGAGCAGCGCGATCACAGCAGGCTCAGGCCAGCAAACCAACAATGGCGGGCGCAGCATCTTCAGCACCGCTCTCTTGGGTGGCGATGTCTCTGGAACCACGAACAATGCGGCGATTGTGACATTTTCCCCAGTCGGTTCGCAGTTGATCTTCCGCAAGGGTAGCCCCGCTCCTAGTTTCACGGACGGCACGACGATGACTCCCGATACTTTCGGGCTCAATCTCTCCGGGGATCAGGTCGAAATCGGCGGAACGCTCGTGAACGCAGCGACGGTGACGGCCGCCAACGACAAGGCCCGTTTCACCTCGGTCGGTGCCGGCCCAGGCGCTTTGCGCATGTACATCCGTGAGGGGTCAGAAATGAATGGGCTCGGCGGTCTCATGGTGAAGCCGACCTCAAGCATCAGCATCGGGAATCACGCCCTGATGTCGAATGGGTCCATCCTCCTCGCGGTGGATCTCGCAGGCGGGGATACCGTTGCAACCCTCAACGACAAGGCCATCGTGACGGAGTCGAACGGGACATTCTCCATGCTGATGCGCAGAGGCGAGGCCGTTCCGGGAATCAAGGGACTTGTGTTCAGCGGACCGAACACGAGTTCATTCGTCATGAACAACAACGGCATGCTCGCGTATCAGGGTCTCCTCATGAATCCAGATGGGAGTGCTGCCGCCCTCGACGCGTCGTACATTGGAGTGCGCAAAGCCGATGGAACACAATTCGTGCTGATTCGACAGGGCATGGCACTTCCGGGTTGGCCCGGCGTCCTTGCCGGCAACCTCAATGGTTCATCGAGCATCTGCATTAGTGATGGAGGAGTCGTCGTGTTCAGCGCGACGATCACCGGTGGAAACGCGCTGCTTGCGTGGGACGAAACGAATGGACTCCGCGTTATCGCGAAGACCGGGGACACGAATTTCACGGGAACACCCGCGACTTCACTCACGCTCATCGGCGGCACTGGGGTGAACGGCAATAGCGGTTGCACTGGGATCAGTTCGACTGGTTGGCTCACGATCCGCGCCGGCGATTCCGCGAATGCCATTTACACCATCAGTCGCTTCTTCCTCGGCTCAGCTTCGACGCCATGCCCGAGCGACCTCGATGGAACCGGCGTGGTGGACGGAGCGGACATCGCGATCCTCCTCGACGGTTGGGGGACAGCAGGAGGCGATGTCGATGGTGACGGCATGACTGACGCCTCGGATATCGCAACGCTGCTGAGCGCGTGGGGAAGCTGCCCGTAAACCTGCGCCATCCTCGAACCTGTCCTACCAAACACTAGTTCTGTTTCGGGCTGGCGCACGGGGAACCCGTGCGCCAGCCCTTCCCGTCCGCGCAACTTCGATTTCGTTCGCACTCTTGGACACTTCATGCGCCTCTCGACTCGTACCCACGGATTGGTCCTCGCTCTTCCCGCCATCGCCACGCTCGGTCCACTGAGCCCCTCCGCTCACGCTGCTGAAGTGATTCTATTGGGCGCGGTAAACAACGCCGTTGCCTATGACTGCAGCGACGACGGTCAGGTCGTCGTCGGCCACGACCCGAGCAGCTACTGGTACTGGACCCGAGGAACCGGCGTCGTTCTCGTTCCCAACACGATTGGTCCAGGACTCGGTGTCGGTGGCCACGCGTGCGTATCGAGTGATGGTCGGTACATGACTTGCAGCACACTGCAGGGCGAGCCCGCGAAGGCGCAAGCCACCCTCTACGACATCATGACCGCCGAGTATCGCCCGCTTGGAAGCTGGGGCTTCAACTGCGATATTGAACAGAGTGGGGCGTGGGGCATGTCGGCCGATGCGCAACATGTGGTCGGCCTTGCGTGGGAGATTGGGTGCGCTGCGAGAGGTTTCAGTTGGAGCAGCGCGACGGATGTGATGACAAGTCTCGGCACGCTTTACTTTTTCAAACCGACGCGCGCAAACGATGTGAGTAATGACGGACGCGTCATTGCGGGCTGGAACGATGACTACACGGGATATCGCCAAGCCGCAGCGTGGATCAAGAACGCAAGTGGCGTGTTTGTCCAGACCAACATCACCGCGCCACCTCCCGCCGGATCAACCGTGCCCGTCAAGATGCGAGAAGCGGGCGTTGTGAGTGGAGATGGGCAGTGGGTGTTCGGCATCGGTCGAACCGATTACAACGGCGGCGCACCTTGGCGATGGAGTGCCGCCACCGGCGTGCAGCCAATTCTTCCCACGCCAGTCAGTGATACTGGCTACATCGTTGACTCCAACCATGATGGCTCGCGGTTGCTCTGTTTCTTCGGAATGGGAGGCGGCAGCGCGTATATGTGGGACGCGCAGTCTGGCTATGTGCCACTCAGCCAACTCGCAGCCGATGCCGGAATCGTCACCCCAAAGGGTTGGACGCTCAATCTTCCACTCGCCATGAGCGAGGACGGGCTCACCATCGTGGGCAAAGCGCAGAGTGTCACGGGCGCGACATCACCATTCGTCCTCGATCTCCGTCCCACGGCCCAGCCGTGCCTCCCAGACGTGAATGGCGATGCGGTGGTCGACGCCGTCGATCTGTCCATTCTCATCTCAGCATGGGGATCATTCGGGAGCGATGCCGATCTCGATGGAGATGGCGACGTTGGCGCGACGGATCTGTCGATGCTGCTCACTGCTTGGGGTCCGTGCCCCTGAGTCGCGCGCCTAGGCTCGCGGCCCGACTTGGCAATTGATTTCAGCGGCAGAACCAATTCGCGCGCACGCCACGGCGCGAACTTGAACCGCTTTCGCGGGTCTCGCTGTTCTACGGCATACTGGGGTCATGCTCCTCTCATTGCTCGCGGCGCAACTCCTTGGCGCGGTGTCGGAACCGCCGGTGGCCGTTTTCGTTGGCGGCGTGGGTGGCTATCCCGTCTACCGCATTCCCGCGGTTGTTCTTGTTGGCGCGGCGAATGGCGAGTCGTCGCATCTTCTCGCGTTTGCGGAAGGTCGCGTCGATCTTCGCGACAATGGATCCAACGACATTGTGCTCGCCATGAGTTGTGACGGAGGTGCCTCGTGGACTGCACCGCGAACGATTTGCGATCATCCAGGTCGCTCGCTCAACAATCCCTGCGTCGCCCAGATTCGCGAAGGGGCGCACACCGGCCGCGTCTTGCTCATGTTTCAGTCCTACCCGACGGGTTGTGGTGAAGCGGGCGTGATGGCGGGATTCGATTCCGGCCCGGGACCGGATCGCATCTGCCGCACGCTTCTCATGCATTCGGATGACGGTGGCGTCTCGTGGAGCCTCGCTCGCGATGTGACTCGCGAAGTCAAGCACGCGACGATTGCGACCAGTGTCGCGACCGGCCCTGGCATCGGCATCCAGTTGCGCCTCGGCCCGCATCGCGGCCGCATCCTCATGCCATTCAATGAAGGTCCCGCAGGAAAGTGGCGGGTCTACACGGCGTACTCCGACGATGGCGGCGACTCTTGGAAGGCCGGAGCCTGCGCGGTCGATGCGGCCAAGGGCATGGGCAACGAAGTGCAAGTCTTCGAACGCGAAGACGGCGCGATCGTAATGAACTCCCGATCACAGAACGGGTCTGCGCGAAGGAAGACCGCCATCTCGATGGATGGCGGCGAGACATTTGGCGACCTTGTCGATGTCTCTGAACTGCCTGATCCATCCTGCATGGGCGGCGTGCTGGCACTTGACGACTCACAGGGCAGCGAAGGCAATGGCGCAGCACCCACGACCGTGGTCTTCACGGGTTGCGACAGTGAGACGCGCCGTGCATCCGGCGCGATGTGGATCTCCCGCGACGGCGGTCGAACATGGCCAGAGAAAACTCCCATTGAAAAGGATGGCTTCGCATACAGCGCGCCAGTCGCGCTCTCAACAAGTGAGGTCGGCGTGCTCTACGAAGCCGCGGGGTACAAGCGCATCGTGTTTGCGCGAATTGCGCTTCCGAAGAACGCCAACGGGGCACCTCCGCCGGCGCACGCTCCCTCGCTCTAGGTTGAAGGCCCGCGCGCACTTGTTCAGGCGTTGAATTGGAATACACTGCGGGAGATCGCCCACAGAGAGGAAAAGGAATGCCACGGAAACGAAAGCAGTCGCAACCCCCGCCACCGCCCCCATCGATGCTGCCGACGACCGCCGCGCACGCCGAGCCGCTCTTCAGCGCCGCGAAAGTGTTGGGTGATGTCTCGAAGTTCGCGAGGGGCAAAGAGTCTCGCGCCTACGCGATGTGCCGCGTGACAGATTCAGGCAACACCGCCGGATGGGTCGTGATCGGGAAGTTTGGATCTCTGTCTGAACCACTCCGGTATGCGCAATCCGTCGTCTTTGAATCGAAGGAGCGTGCTGGCGAACTCATCTGGGAATTGCTCGACGCAGACTGGAAGGAGCACCAAAAACTTGTGGAGTCGCGAGCCGAGGCGGGAGACACAAGTGACGCCTCCGACCAAGACGAGGTTGACGCTCGATCCATTTCGGATATCGCCAGTGACGACACCGACGAGATCTATGCAAGCGCGTTTGATTCCGGAGACATCGAGACCTTCGACTGCGAAGTCGAGGATGCCTGCGCCCACGCGGTCTGCCCCATTGAAAATGAGATCGGCTGCAGAGGCTGGGCCGTGATCAGCGCGAAAGGACACTCGTGGGAGGGCATCTCCTGCTGGCTCGATGATGTGTTCGCGACCAAGGAAGCGGCATTCTCTCTGCGGTCAAGCCTTCTCGATGCTGACCAAGAAGAGTGGGACGAAGAAAACAGGGAAGAAGAAGAAGAAGAAGAAGAAGAGTCCGAGGACAACGAGGACGAGGGCGAATCAGAGTCCGACACCGCGCCCTAACGCGCTTGCGCCAAGGCCCACAATCGGATGCGGCGTTCGCGCATCGCAGGCAACTTTCAGAACGATGTCGGCATTGGCACTTTTGAGTACGGAGTGGCTTCACTTGGCGTACACACGGAATGCGGCGCGGTGGGCGCAATGTTTTCGGGTTATGCACTCCCTGGACACATGCCCTCCTTCGTGGATGCGATCAAGCCCGCACTTGCCGGATTGCCGAAGGACGCGAGCGTCTCCGACGCCGAGATTGCCAATGTCAGCTGGCAGGCAGCCGAACTCGTCAAGCCAAGCGACATGCTCAGCAAAGCAACGGCTCTCCGCGCGCTCGGCGGATTGAGGCAGAACGAGTCGCTCGATCCGCGAAGCGGAGAGAGTCGTCGACGGTGATCAGAAGAGGAGCGCCGCCATCGACACGATGACGAGGATTGCAACGACATCGAGCACGATGCCCGCGCGCATCATGTCGCCCGCGCGAACGTGTCCGGAGGCGTAGATCAATGCGTTTGGCGGAGTACCGACAGGCAACGCGAAAGCCCAACTCGCAGCGAACGCGGCAGGAATGACAAGTGTTTCCGGCGCGACACCAAGTCCCGGCGCCAGCGCCCCAACGATTGGCACCGCCATCGCCGTCAAGGTCGTGTTCGAGGCGACTTCACTCGCAATCACGAGCGTTGCGACGAGGATGATCAGTAGGCCGATCTGCGGGAGTGTCCCCGCCTGCGCAATCATCGCGCCTAGCGCGGATGAGAGACCCGAGCGCGACATCGCCTCCGCGAGACACAACCCACCACCGAACAACATCAAGACGCGCCATGGCACCTTGCTGAGCACACTCGCGTCCAGAATCGGAACGCCGCGTCGAGTCGCACTCGGGATGAAGAACAGCGCCGCTGCAGCCGCCACCGCGACGGTTCCGTCCTTGACCTGCGGAAACGCCTTCGTATAGAGCGGCTGCGTCACCCAGAGCAGCACGGCCAACGCGAACACACCGAGCGCGCAGTAGCCATCACGACCAATCGCCGACTTGGTCACGCGCAGTTCCACATCGGCAAGTTCACGCGCAGGAAAGAGCCACAGCCCAAGTATCGCGATCGCGAGCGGGAGGAACACCAATGTCGTTGGCACGCTGAAGTACAGCCAATCATTGAAGGTGAAGTCCACGCCATTGTCGCGCAACCAGTTCACCGCGATGGGATTGGGTGGGCTTCCGATGATCGTGAGCGCGCCACCGATACTCGACGCGAATGCGACACCCAAGAGCAGTGATGTGAAGAACCGCCCCGCTGCGGCGCGTTGCGCGCCATTCGTCGCTGCACTCGTCGCTTGACCACCGAGGGCGATTGCGAGTGGCAACATCGTCGCCGCCGTTGCAAGGTTCGACACGAACGCGCTGAGTATTGCGGTGCTCATCATGAGCGCGGCAAGCACGCGAAAGGGAGAACTCCCCGCGAAGCCAACAAGCGTCGCGGCGAATCGCTGCGAAACCGCGGTGCGTTCAAGTGCGAATGCCAGGAGCGCGCTGCCTCCGAACAGGAACATCACATCATTCGCGTACGGCGCGGCGATTTCCGCGGGCGTTCCAACGCCGAGGACCGCGAGGACGACGAATGGGAGCAGACCAGTGACCGCTGGATCGACCGCGAGCGTCACCCACCATGTCGCCATCAACGCGAGCAGGCCGAGCACACACGATGCGGCGTCCGTCAATCCGCCCATGCCTGCCAACGCTGGGTGCGTCAAACCAACCATGAGGACTGCAAGGATCGGTCCGACAAACAACCCAATGCGTTTCGCGCGGACGGACCCTTCGTCGAGATCGATGTCAACCTCCGACGGTGCGATAGTCGCGTTCGCCGCCGAACATTCGCCTGCGCGGTCTGAGGTCGATGGCTCCTTGGACGAATTCGTCATCCCCCAAAGAATACCGAATGCGCGGCAAACGCACGGGAAGGCTGACGCGGGAGTGCGTCATGTGAGCCATGGTTGTTGACGAGGCTCATTCCCTTCCTTCGACCGCGCGCCTCACGCCCTTCCTGCTATACATCCTCATCCTATGGCTCAAGGCTCGCTTCCAATTCTCGAGTTTGTTGTTCGCAACTACAAGAATTTCAACGCTCGCGCGACTCGCGATGCGCTGTTTGCCTACTGGGATCACATCGGGGGCGGCGGAAAGATGTACTGGGCCGTTGCGGGCGCGATGAGTTCCGCGCAACTGGGCATCACCCTCGCCCCCGCGATCCGCGCCGGGCTTGTCCACGGCCTCTCCGTCACCGGCGCCAACCTCGAAGAGTCGCTCTTCCGACTCGTCGCCCATCACGGCTACAAAGACTTTCCCGACTACCGCTACTTCACCAAAGAAGACGACACGAAGATTCTCCAACAGCGCATGCGCCGCGTCACGGACACGAGCATTCCCGAGGATGAAGCCTTTCGCGCCGTCGAGAAAATCCTCGTCCCCATGTGGCATAAGGCGACGACCAACGGCGATCGTCGATTCTGGCACGAGTACTTCTACGATCTCGTGCTGTCGATTCCCAAGAAGCACTTCCAAGGAAATCCCGATGAGTGCTGGTTGCTCGCGGCTGCGAAGGCGAAGCTACCGATGGTCGTGCCCGGCCACGAGGACTCGACTTTCGGCAACATCTTTGCGTCGCATGTGAAATTTAACGAATGCAGCGCGAGCATTGTGAAGAGCGGCATTGAGTACATGGCGAATCTGTACGACGATTACAAACTGCTCTCCAAAGGCAAGGGCGTGGGCTTCTTCCAAATCGGTGGCGGTATCTCGGGAGACTTCCCAATCTGCGTCGTGCCATCCATCAAGTACGACCTTCAACAATCCGTCAAGCCATGGGCGTACTTCTGCCAGATTTCTGACTCGACGACTTCATATGGTTCGTACTCGGGCGCCACGCCCAACGAGAAAATCACTTGGGACAAGTTGACGGAAGACACGCCCATGTTTGTCATCGAGTCTGATGCGACAGTCGTCGCGCCGCTCATGCTGAGTGCATTGATGGAGTGCAGGGAGCAGCCGAAGCGAGCCAACGCAATCATCAAGGCCTGCCGAAGCGTGACGCGAAAATCTTTGGCCCGAACCTAGGCTCTTGCTCTCAGCCAGAGTTCCAGAATCAGCATCGGCCAGAGTCGATAGATAGAGAAGTGATTCGGATCGCGCTGCTCGAGGACGAATCGAGTGAGGGCATCGCCATCGAGGTGGTTGCGAAGGGCTGCATCACGCCCGAGGGAGTCCTCCGCGAGCTTCAGCAACTCCGATTGCGACCAGCAATCCGACGGAAGACCGAAACCCATCTTGCGTCGTTCCATCCATTCGCGCGGAAGGTACTCGGCGGCGAGTTCTTTCAGAATTCGCTTCGTTCCAAGCGGTGGCTCCCACAGCATCGAATCTGGAAGCGTCGCCGCAAACGCGCCAAGTTCATGATCAAGAAGCGGACAGCGCACTTCGAGCGAGCATTGCATGCTCATGCGATCAACCTTCGGCAAGACCGCCCCTGGCATATAGGTGTACGCATCGAGCGCTCGCATGCGCTGCATCGGCGTGCGCGACTCGTCTTCGAGCAGCTCGCGCCAATCAGAAAGATGACGCGCGGCCTCTGAGGGAATCGGCGTACCGAGAAGTTCAGTCACTCGCTCGGGCTGAAACATGAGCCACCGAGGGCCGAGATATCGATCCGCAACCGAAGTCGCGCGCTCGCCTTGCGCGAGAAGTTTTAGCCGTGCTAGGTATCCGCCCACATCCGCCGCCGTTTCATTGAGCGTGTCCTTGTAGCGACCGTAGCCACCGAACAATTCGTCTCCGCCGTCGCCGCTGAGTGCAACCGTCACGAATTGCCGAGTGAACCGCGAGAGCAAGAGCGTGGGAAGGCAGGAGGAATCGCCGTTGGGTTCATCGAGTCGCGCCGCAATGTCCGGAAGCATGCGCATCGCGTCCGGCGTGAGGACATCGTCGCGGTGATTCGTCCCGAGCATGCGCGCCGTCTCGCGCGCGAACAAATGTTCCGTCGCGTTGGGATCGTCAAATCCCATGGAAAAGGTGTCCACCTTCTTTCCGAAGTCCTTGGCCATCATCGCCACCACGAGCGAACTGTCCACCCCTCCCGAAAGAAACGCGCCGAGAGGAACATCGCTCTCGAGCCGCTTCTCGACAGCGCGCCTCACGAGTCGACGCAGTTCGTTCTTCACTTCCGTGGGCGAGCGTTTGGTCTCGATGCTGCGGCGCGGCGAGAAACGATAAAAGCGCTCGGTCTGACGCTTGCCAGTCGCGAGGTTGATGGACATCGCGTGACCGGGCGGAAGTTTGTGGAGACCCTCGTAAATACCAAGCTCGACGGGCATGTACTGGACGAGGAGGTACGCCGCGATCGCATCGCGCGAAACTCGACGATTGAGAAAGGGCAGCGTTTCGAGTGCGCGAAGCTCGCTCGCGAAGGCGAGGAAGCCTGCACCGTCGGCGATGTAGAGAGGCTTCTTCCCAAACGGGTCGCGTGCGAGCACGAGGGTTTGCTCCCGCGCGTTGTACGCCGCGAATGCGAACATGCCATCGAGACTCTTGCACTGGTCTAGTCGCGTCTCTTCAAACATGTGCACGAGCACTTCGGTATCGCTGTTGGAACGAAAGGCGTGCCCGTTCGCTTCAAGCGCCGCGCGGAGATCGTGATGGTTGTAAATCTCACCATTGAAAACGACCTGCACAGAGCCGTCCTCATTCGCCATCGGCTGACGGCCATGCGCACGAAGATCAATGATGGAAAGTCGCCGATGCGCGAGCGCAACGCGACCATCGTCCGAGACCCACGACGAACCGTCGTCCGGCCCGCGATGCGTCATGGAGTCGCGCATACGCGTGGCGAGACGCGCGATTTCGTCCCGACCGAGGCCGATTCCAATGTCGATGATTCCGGCGATGCCACACACGCGCCGCGCAGAGTATGCGATTCACCGCACGCGGATTCACTCAGCGCGGGGATTCCGCGCCCAAATGGAGGCGACCGCGAGGACCCAGCTCGGGAAGATCCCCACAAAGGGAATCGCCTCAGCCACGGTTGCGAACAGGAGTTCGACGCGGAAGCCAAGAATAGCGAAGAGGACAAAACCAACGCATAGGTCAAAGACGATCACGCCAAGCTCGCCAAATGGAACGCCAAGCGTATCCGCGAACGATGCGACGCCGAGCGCAAGCACGAGTCGCAACATGGACAACCCCGCGGCGTTCGCGACTGACGCGGTGACTGGAGTTGGAGGCGGTGGCGGTGGCGGAGGACTCGGGTCGGCAATTGCAGCTGGCGGAGGCGAGATCTCTATCGAGTTTTCGTCAGGTTGGTTCGTTTCAGCCATTTCGCCTCCAAGAAAACTCCGCGCGGCGGATCGACCACTGCATGCAGTTCGATTCGCCATCTATACCTAGGATGCAGGATACCGACCGACAGCGCGGCGCGGTGTTGTCCTGCTACGCTGCGCCATATGTCGAGTGCTCCCGTTGTTGAAGATCCCGCCGAGTCCAAGGGACTCGATGAGTCGCTACGGTTTGGATTCGGACGAAACTGGTCGGAGTTTATTGATCAGCACTTTTCAGAGTCGCGCGTCGACTCGAGTCGTGAGCACCTGCTCACGGCTCTTCGCCTGAAGTCCCTCGCGGGGCTCTCCTTTCTCGACATTGGTTGCGGGAGCGGGCTGCATTCACTCGCCGCACTGCGCTCGGGTGCCGCCAGTGTCGTGAGCTTTGACTACGACGCCAACGCGGTTGCGACGAGCCTCAAGGTTCGGGAAATGGCGGCGGCCAATGACGCGCGCTGGAGCGTTGAGCGAGGGTCCGTACTCGATGCCGCGCGAATGCACGCGCTTCCGAAGTTCGACATTGTGTACTCCTGGGGCGTGCTTCATCACACGGGCGAACTCTGGACCGCGATGGACAACGCCATTATTCCTCGCAAACCCGACAGCGTCGTCTACCTCGCGTTGTATTCGAGCGATCAGTATGTCGAGCCTCCCACGGGCGAATGGGTGAAAGTGAAGCGCGAGTACAACCAACGCGGCGCGCTGGGAAAACGAATCATGGAGTGGAAGCACGCTCTCGGGCTCTTCCGCGGTGGCTGGCGACAGAAAGAGTGGCCGTGGGAGGTTGTCCGAAAGTACAACACCCGCGGCATGGACTTCTGGACGGACATCAAGGATTGGCTCGGCGGTTGGCCGATCGAGTTTGCGTCCTACGCGGAAGTCGAAGCGTGGGGGAAGCGTCACGGACTGACCATTGTGAATGCCATCCTCGGTGAAGGGTGCACGGAATACATACTCGCAGACCCTCGACACAACCAACAATGGGCGGCCGAAGAGGCGCGCCGACTCGCGTCTCGCAAGTCGCTTCCCACCCCATTCGTGCAGCGTGATGGCTTGTCGTGGTCCGCGCAACTACCCGAACTCGTTGGCCAATGCGACCAGTGCTTGCCACCGCGCGGTTCGCGACTGATGCTGTACGACGGCGATCGGCCGATTGGATTGACCCACTTCATGCACGCGCACATCGTGCAGTACGGAAACGGTCGGTTTGCACATTGGCAGGACTATGTGCTGTTCTCGACGACCGACGGGCGTGATCCCAACGCAAACGCGGGTCGCTACTCGTACATCGCAGACTACTAAGGCGAGAGAAGGTCGACATGCAACTCGAGCGTCCCGCACTTCGCATTTCAAATGTCTCGAAGCAGTTCGAGATCTTTGCGTCGCCCGCGCAGATGCTGCTCGAACTCATGGGCTTTGGAAAGCGCCACGAAAAGTTTTCCGCGCTCACGGAGATCAGCCTCGACATCTCGCGCGGCGAAGTGGTTGGCGTCATCGGGCGCAACGGTGCTGGGAAGTCGACCCTACTCAAAGTGATCGCCGGCACGCTCGCAGCCGATCAAGGAACCGTCGAAGTCGACGGCAGAATCTCCGCAATTCTCGAACTCGGCACGGGATTTCATCCAGACTACACCGGGCGCGAAAACATCATCATGGGCGGTCTGTGCCTCGGAATGTCGCGCAAGGAGATCCTCGCCAAGCAGGACGAGGTCGCCGCGTTTAGCGAACTTGGCGAGTTCATCGATCGGCCATTCCGAACCTACTCAAGCGGCATGCAGGCGCGCCTGTGCTTCTCCACCGCCCTTGCATGCGAACCGACCATTCTCATCATCGATGAGGCGCTCGCCGTAGGCGATGTGCGATTTCAACGCAAATGCTTTGCGCACTTTGAAGCACTCCGCGCGCGCGGCACGACCATCCTGCTCGTCTCGCACGAAATGAATGCTGTGGCGCAATTCTGCGATCGAGCAGTTTGGCTTGAGCGCGGGCGTGTCCTCGCGACGGGAAGTGCGAAGGAAGTGTCGGAGAGTTACCTTCGCGCGATGCTCGGTGACGCGACCGCCGCTGCGGCTGCGAGTGCCGCCCCCGCGCCAAGTGCACCGAGTCCATCCAAGACGCTCGGCGGCGACATCGCTCCCGAGATGCGCTACGGATCTGGCGCCGCACTGATTGAGCATGTCGAAATTGTGGGAAGCGACGGGAACGCGGTGCAGATGCTTGTGCCCAATGGGGCATATTCGATTCGCGCGAGTGTGCGGGCCGTGCAACCAATCGAAGATCTCCATGTCGGATTCTCCATTCGCACGGTCCGCGGCGTCGAGGTGTTCTCCATCAACCCCCGCCCTCAACAGGTCTCCCCTGTGCCGCTCGCGCCACACGAGCGCGTCACTGCGGAGGTCGCCTTCACGAATCACCTCGCGCCTGGCGATTACTTCCTCACCGTCGGGGCGTGGGGACTGCAAGCGGATGCCCACTTTGATCGCCGTGTCGATGTGCTGCAGATTCGAGTGACCGGCGATATCGGCGCACTCCCTCAATCACTGGTCAATCTCGACGCGAAGTACCGTTTTCAACCGGTTCTCTCGGCGACCTGACTGAGGCTAGGCCGAGTGGTAGAGCGCGTTTGTTAGGCGCACCATCCGTTCAAGATCGAATCGCTCAAGCGCGAATGCGCGCGCGGCCTGAGAGAACCTCTTTCGAAGCGCGTCATCGGAGCAGAGCCGCGCCAAACTCGATGCCATGCCATCGACATCCTCGCATTCGTGCAAGAAGCCTGTCTCTCCGTCAAGAAATGTCTCGCGTGCCCCACCTGCGTCACTCGAAACAACCGGGCAGCCAAGGAACTGTGCTTCCATCAGGACATTGGGGAATCCCTCCACGCGCGAGCAGAGGAGCGTGGCATTCGCCGCTGCGTACATCGTCGAGACATCCGTGCGGCGGCCAAGCAGTGTGAATGAGTCGCGGATGTCCTCGGTTGCTCGCTCCATCTCTTCGCGCATCGGGCCATCGCCGCTGATGACTATGCGCGCGTTGGGAACGCGACGAAGCAACCGCCTCGCGATTTCGATGAACTGATGCGGCCGTTTCTCTTCGACGAGTCGAAAGGCGCCCACAAGGAGTGGTCGACCGGTCGCGCGGAGCTCCGCGCGCAGGCGCGCGACACATCCCGGGTCGGTGTCGGTGAACTGCGCGGGATCGACCCCGTTGTTGATCACCGCGATGCGCGATGCGTCGATCCCAATCCAACGCGCGTAATCTCGCGCACCGTGCTCTGAATTCGCCACAAATCGCACGCGCGGACTTGTCGACAGGGCTTGATACCACGAGTGCATCCAGTCGCCATACCACGCGGGAAAGTTTGGCGGAGAAACCGACCGCAGCGAAAACACCACGCGATCGATCCCGAGTGCAAGGGCGGCGATGCCAGCGAGAACGTTGCTGTGATCGAGCCAGGTGTGCACGACATGCGCGCGTGTCGAGAGAATCGCGGAAATGAACGCGATCGGTTCAGGCCCGAGTTCTGGCGGAATGGCGCAGAGCCGTGCGCGCAACCGATGATCCGTGCGTAGTCTCTCGAGTGCCAGCGCTGTGGAAGGACCCGCCAACGCGCGAACATCCACTCCCGCTTCCGCGAGAAGGGGGCGGAAAAAAGCCCCAGGCCCGACCGCCGGATGAAAGGTCACGACCGTGTGGGAGGCAAGCCTACGCGTATGCGCCACCGAGGCGTAGGTCGCGAGTTGGCGTTCCGCCCCGCCGGGAGTCAGGCACCCGATTACATGCACGACTCGGGGGCGCTTCGGAATCGCCACCCGCGTGCACCCTCGCGGCGCCTCAAGCAGCGGCAACGCGTCCATCGCGGGGCGCGTCACTCGGACGCACTTTTCATACGGCACAACCCTCTCATAGCACTCGAGCGACCTGCTCACCATCGTCTCGAGCGCGAAGTTGCGCTCGACAAACTTCTGTGCTCGTGCCGACATCCGAGCGCGCATTGGTCGATTGGCGAGCAATTGGATCGTTCGAGATGCGAGCCCCTCCGCATCGCCGATGGGCAACAGAAAGCCGGTCAGCTCATCGAGCACTGCGTCAACCGTCCCGCCGCCTGCAGTAGCGACCACCGGACAGCCAAGCGCCTGCGCTTCAAGCAGCGCATTCGGCGTGCCCTCCCTGCGTGAAGTGTGCATCACGACATCGGCGATTGACAGCAACGCGGCCACATCGTCGCGCCTGCCGAGCAATCGAAAGCGCGAGGGGTCCATCGATTGTGCATGCTTCTCCACCTCCCCTCGCATAGGCCCATCCCCCGCAAGCAGCACGCACGAATCGGGCATTCTGCTGAGCACAATCCTCGCCGCGCGGACAAAGTCGAGAGGTTCCTTCTCCTCAGAGAGGCGAAAGACGCCGAGCACCAAGCGTTTCCCATCCACCTGCAGGTCGCGGCGCAGTTGCGCGCTCTGCGCTTGGTTTGGGATATCCATCACACTCTTGTCGATCCCGTTCGGAATCACCGAAAAGCGAGAGAGTTTGACACCAGCCCAGTGGGAGTAGTCCGCTGCTCCAACGCGAGAGTTTGCGAGGAATTGAACTCGAGCACAAGCCGCGAGTTTTCGATACCACGCGAGGAGGTACGGTGAGTAGAGGTTTGGGAAATTGGAGGGATTGACATTCCGAACGGACAGCACAATGTTCGGGACACCCGAGATCAGCGCCGCAATCCCACTCCAAACATTCGCGTGATCAAGCCACGCATGCACCACATCCGGCTGCAGTCGTCGAAACTCGCACGCGAGTTCTGTGACATACGCTTGGTATCGCGGATCAACCAATCCAAGTCGACGCTGGAAATCGTGGTCGATGCAAAGTGCATCGCGGGTCTGCTCGTCGCAAGTCTCCCCAGCGACCTCCACTGTGACGCCTCCCGCTTGGGCGAGTGGGAGATAGTGCGCGGCGCTGCCCGTGAGTGGATTCGTCAGGAGGATTCTCGCTTCGATACCGCCCCGTCGCAGAGACTCTCGCGCGAGGTAGACGAGTTGGCGTTCGGCTCCTCCCGGACCGAGACTCCCGATGACATGCACAACGCGAGCCCGTGAGCGATTTGGAGTTGCGCATGGTTGCAACGCGAGGAGTTCCCGCGCCAAATCATCCTCTTCTTCGCCTCTCACTGATGCAACTCGCACTGTGGCCTCCTCGCGGCGAGAAGACTCGATTGCCCCGCGAAGAAAACGCAGTCGCTGAAATTCGCTCGTGTAACAACCCATAGCATGTCGGAAGAGATTGGCCGATCAATCCAAAACTCGAAGTCGCCGTCATCCTAACGGATCAACGGCCGAGAACGGACCCCAAGCGGGAGGTGCCCGCGCTTCAATTCTGTGATGCGTACTCCGCAACCACCCGCGCAAGGACTTCCCCAAGCGCGTTTGGATCCACCGGCTTGGAGAGATGCGCCGCGAAGCCAACCTGTTCACTTCTCGCTAACGACGGCGCATCCGCGAGAGCGCTCAATGCGACCATTGGGCCACCGTACCCGCACTTTCGCAGCGCCTCCGCAGTCTGATGCCCGCTCAGGCCTGGCATCTGAAGGTCGAGCAGTACGCAATCGACCTCCAGTCCGCAATGCACTGCCTCCAAGAGGTCGGTCCCAGAAACGAAGGTCGAAACCGTCGCGCCGAGGCCGCGAAGAAGATGTCCCGTGATCTCGCGCGCCTCCGCGTAATCATCCGCGAAGGCCACTCTCACTCCGAGCAATCGTTGCGTCAGAGTGCCTGCGCCACTCGAGTCTGGGACGGACATCGATTGCACCGCAACCGATTGATCCGTGTCGACCCATCGTTTCGCAGGAATGCGAACCGCAAAGACGGACCCCTTGCCAACCTCACTCGTGAGTTGAATGCTTCCTCCAAGCGCGCCAACGATCGTATTGACGACCGCAAGACCAAGCCCGGTTCCGGAACGGGGCGCACCCTCCGCTCGCTTCTCCCTATAGAACGGAGCGAACACCTTTGATTGAGCCTCTGGGGAGATGCCAATGCCTGTGTCGGAAACCGAAATCTCAATCTCCTCCTTCGATCCCTCGGGAATCCAAAGCGACAGCGCAACCGATCCGTGGTCGGTGTAGCGCACGGCATTGCCTACGAGGTTCTGAACAATCTGCCGAATGCGAGTCGGATCACCAAGGATCTGAAGGCGTTCGATGCCAGGATGCGAGAAGAAGAAGGTAAGTCCCTTCGTTCGCGCCTCGATGGAGTAGAGATCCATGCACTCTTCGCAGATGACAAGCACATCCGTGAATCGTGACTCCACCGACAGCCTCCCCATCGTCGCGCTGCGGAGGTCGAGGAGGTGATCGGTGAGGCGAAGGATAAAATTGCAACTTCGCTTGATGGCCTCAAAGGCGTTGTCGCGAAGCGCACCAGCGTCACCATAGGCTGGGTCAGTCCGAACCAATTCAGCAAAACCGACAATCGCGCCGAGCGGGCCTCGAATGTCGTGACTCACGCCTGAAATGAGCCGGTTTCGTTCGGCGACGGCTTCATCCGCCGCGGCACGGACCGCGAGATTCGCTTCGACCAACCTTCGGCGAGCCACGATTCCCACCACAAGAGCAGCGACTCCGCCGAATAGGACTCCAAAAACGACTCCTGACGAAAGCAAGCGCCCCGAGACTCCCGACGGAGTTCGTTGGATCGCAGGTGAATTCGGATTCGCGCAAAACATGAGCGAAGTGACCCAACTTCCCCTCTCACTCAACTGATCGAGCGGCACCAACACGAGGAGCTGTCGCCCTGACGCCATGAGTAGTCCATGCTCCGCGTCGAAGGACACTGCGGACAGCGCCCCGAGTGTCTCAAGCGGGGGCTGCTCCCAGTTTGCTGTCGGCTGCATCCTCCCATCGTGGATCACTTCACTGTTCCAGTTCAGGAGCGAGAGGTTGTACACGCCGCGGCCCGCCTGATTGGCAGTGGAGAGAAGTGACTCAATGGCCTCCAACTCCCAAAGAATCATGAGAACGCCCCTCGGCGCAGTCGCGACTGATCGAACCGGCGAGCACCCGACAAGCAGGTTCTTTGCGTCGCTCGTCGGTCCTTCGTCCGCACAGCTAGGCATCACTGCGATCCACGCGCGTGCGTCTGCCGCGAGCGCGTCGTTCACGAACTCCTCTCTGCATTCTCGCGTACCGAGCTCCAAGGGTGATCGCGGGTCCGGCTGCACCTCTCCGATAGCGTCAAAGTGAAGCATCGCAATCGGCACTCCAAAAGTGTCGTAGGCGACCACCCGGCAATTGACCGCTTGACCCGAGAACTTCGACAGTGCCTCAATCACCTGAACACGATCAGCACGACCCAACGCTTCCGCCACCGCGAAATCCGCAGCCATAGCATCGCGCACCTGCTGCAATGGCGAGAGCACAGAGGCAAGTTGATCCCTCCACTGCGCCCCTACCCCGAGCAAGTACTCAAAGGAAGTGGCGCCTGCGCTCGCCCGCGCCTCGCCGTCGCGCTGCGGCATCGCGAATGAGCGCGTCGTGATTGAACACACGCCAAGCACGGCCGTCACTGCAAACCGCCTCAAGACGCGGCGAAGAGACGAAACACCGAGACGACCCATGCTCAAGCCGTACCTCCGCGCGGGAAGGGAGGCGAATCATGGAACGCGACAATCGTCAATTGTGACCCGTCCATGGTAGAGGTCGTGGACTGCCTGACAATTAGGCTCAGGCGCGCGCCTTGCGCCGTCGTGCAATGCAAGATCCTTGGCAGACCCCCGTCATGCTCACGGAGTTCCACAACATCGGGTACGACACTCTCTCCGCCATCACGACTTTGAGTGAGCAGTATGTTTGGAGAGTGCCCCAGCAACTGATGTTGCGCGTACCCAAAGAGTTCAACCGCACGACGGTTGGCCATGACGATGCTTCCTCGAGCACTCACTGCAAGGAGCGCGGTCGGAGCACCATCCACGAGTTGACGCATACGGTCGTGCGCCCTTTGCAACTCAGCACTTCGCTCTCGAACCTCAGCGTCGACGAGTAAATCTCTGCCGGATGTATAGAGCTGCCCCGCCACGAGGAGCGCCGTCAAAAGCGCGAACGCTCCATACTGTGCAAAGAACTCCCACGGACTCCGCCCCGCTAGGTACACATCCGAGGAGACGGCCTCTGCGCGCCACCGTCGTCCGACGAATGCGATCTCTTGCGCCTCTCGGAGCGTTGCTTTCGTTTCCGAACTCGAGTCTTCCGAATCCAGGGTTGAGTAGAGGAGCCTGTGCGAGGAGGGCGCTTCGAGATCAGTCACGCTCAGTTGAACACCCTCTTGCTTGAGGGACTCGCCCACCCGCGCGCACAACTTGGTCGCATCGACAATGACGCTGATGAACCCCATCAACTCCCCAGTGGAGTTTGACAAAATCGGCGCGAAGAGAAGTACGCTCGGCGCACTGCGCGCCGGAGCGAGTCGAAGCGGCTCGGTCGCAGTCACCCGTCCCGTCTGACGCGCGCGGAACATGGCGCTCCGCCGAGCGCCTTCGGAAAAGGAATCGAATCCCAGCGAGATCTGATTCCCCGCGAGCGGTTCGATGAAGAGAACAGGGAAGTACTCCTCGCGCTCGCCCGCTGTGAACTTTTGCCCATCGTCAGCCCGCTCCGTGATTCGGTATCCACCGAGTCCCTCAGCGATCGCAGCGGCTTCGAACGCGGCTCTTTCTGCCCGTCGAACGCGCGGCTGCCAAGTAACCGCTTGTACATCAGGCGCGCGAGCGAGGAGTTCACCGACGAAACTCTCGAACTCCGAGCGCTCCACGAGGTTGCTCGATGCGTAGAACGCCGTCACGGCGCTCGCGATCATCTCGTAATTCGCTCGTTCGAGTTCGAGCTCCGCGACGGCGTCTGTGATTAGGGAGCGGAACTCCGCCTCCCTCGCATTCCGCATGCTTCCTCCAACGGCCGTTGCGCCCCAAACCACACCGAAGTAGATCACAGGAAGGAAAATCACCATGGACTTCCGACGCTGCCATACATCGCGTGGTGATCCAAGCACGAGGAGTACGAGCACGGATGATGTGATCGAGCCGAGCGTGGTGCTCACAAACTCCGCACAGAGAACTTGCCACGCCGGTTCCGCGGAGCCTGTCTCCAAGAGGCGCACCGTGAGGTAGTCCCAACCTGTCCCACCTAGGCTGCCAGCTGGGAGGATCACCCAAATGAACAGCACAATCTCGCGTGGACGCAACAGCGTGATGGGTGATGAAAGTCGGGTCCGCGCAATCCAATACACCACAAGGGCATTGAGCAAATCAGCGAATCCCAACGAAAGATTCGTGAGGACGAAGTGTGAGTCGATGCTCGAAAGTGATGTGCCGCGCTCAAACGAGATCAGCGCGTCTGCGACTGCCGTACCCAGCCAAATCCCAGGCCACGCGCGCAGGCCGCGGGCGAGCAGCCAACCGGCACCGATCCCGGCCAACGGATGAAAAATGCCGGTCTCTGTCCCTGAACCCAAGAGCCGCATTCCAACGATCTGAACAGCCACGATCAGAGTGGCGAGGAGCAAGCACTCGCCGGCGGACTTCTGGAACGAGGTCGGGATAGGTGGACCGCCCATGGAGCCAAGTCTACCTCACACCTTCGGCATGCGGTCGGTTCGCGATGCGCCGAAGTACTTGTCGCTGCGATATCGCAGCCACACTCGCAGCGCCTGCGGCACCATCCCGCGCTGTTCCGCAGAAAGAGTCTCGTACAACTGGATTGCCTTTAAGCGCTCTCCCCGGCATGCAGCGTTGTTGTGAGCATCCCACAAGGTTCGCGCGGCGCGGATTCGACGACAAACTTCCTTGACGAGCGGTACGCCGGTCAGCGGCTGGCTCGAGTTTTTGTTCGATTTCCTCTTCGCGGGCACGAGGCGCATTAGACTCGCTCTCGCAGCCTCGTAAATGCCCATGGAACACAATCCGCGCGATCCACTCCACGGCCTGACACTCGAAGTCATCCTCACCACCCTCGTGGAGCGACATGGTTGGGAGATACTGAGCAAACGGATCAACATCCGCTGCTTCACTTCGAACCCGAGCATCAAGTCGAGCCTCTCGTTTCTTCGAAAGACTCCTTGGGCTCGACAGAAGGTGGAGGCGTGGTACCTGCACGACCTCCGGAACGGGCATCGTCGCTGAGGGCGGCGTCAATCCGGGAAACTGGTCGTCTGTGCTCCCTTCGGCTTGGTCACCGTGACCGACCACGCGATGGACTTCGTCGCGGGCTTTCCGGCGACAGTCGCGGCGGGGATCTCAACGAGCCACTTCAGGAGGCCCTGAGGCTTTTCATCGGCGACATAGCTGGCGTCGGTTGCCAATGGCGCACCGCCCTGCGTGACCTCGCACACGAAGTCCACTTGGATCTGCTCGTCGCGGGAGACAGGCACGCGATCAAGCACTTCCATCAGCACCGGAGCTGGCTCGGTGGACGCGAGGTCGATGCGATAGTCCCACCGCGTCACATCCGACTTGCCAAACACCCCCTTCTCGCTTGAATCCTTCTTGACCAACACTCGCTTTGCTTGAAGGCGTCGATCGGTTCCGAGCCAAAATGTCATCTCCGCACCAGGGGCGAGATCGCCTAGCGCCGTTGAACCAACAGAATCAGCACCGAGAAACACGGTGGCAGGGCCCGCGAGGAACTGGTAGTTCGATGCGTTCGCCGCCACCGCCTTCAAGTACACCGCACTCTCCACCAGGGGCCTTGCGACATGCACGAATGTCGGCTTTGTTTCAATCGTCGCAATCCGCAGTTTTCGTGATCTCGCGGCATCGCTTGGAATCGTCGTCGCCCGAGCCATCGGATAGGTGACCACTGTGCCCGTCCGCGCTGCGGCTGCATCTTCGTAGAGCAACTTGAGTCCGAGGTTGACCTCCGACGCTGCGCCCGCTCGATCCGCATCCATGCCAGCGGGCTTCCGATCGAACAATCCTCCGGAGGGACGACCGGGCATCTTGCTGTCGCCTTGGCGCGCACCTTCCCATTCGGCGAGCGTCGGCGCGGGCGATCCGGGTGCCATAGGTGGCTCCGGAACATAGAGATCAACGAACACTGGTGCAATGCTCCATGGTGTTGCTCGTTGCGTGGGCTGCGCAGTCGAGAGCACCAACCGCACATCGTTCCAATCCTCGCCGCTCGCCTGGCGTATCTCCGCGTCGTACTCGATCGTCAGCGCACGGGCTTCGAGGTCCGCTCGAATCGCGTAACGCGGAGCCCATCCAGCATCGCGCACGAGATAACGCAGCGTCACTTGCGCGGGGGTCGCGCTCGACTTCCCGACCGTGACGACCGCTGCACGCTCTGTCTTCGTGACACCGCCAAGCGACTGCACCTTGGCCTGGAGCGCGTTGACGGCTGCGGTGTTCGCGCGAACTGCCGCATCGAGCTTGACGCGGTCTTCAATGAGACGAGCTTGCTCCTGATCCAAGAATTCGATTTGCGCCCGCAGCGCCTCCGGCACGAGCTCGCGCGTACCGAGTTCCTTCGCGGTTTCCGTCGCCGTCTTCTGTCTGATGGCCGCGAGAAACGCATGGCGATCCGTGATCGCTGTCATCTCCATGCCGTGGCGCTCCGCAACCCGAGTGGCCGCCTCCAGCGCGTCGATCGCCGCGCGCAATTCGGGATTGTTCGTCACGGTTGCCGCGGTCACCTTTTCTTCATACCGAACATCGAGCAACTTCGCGCCGCCCTGCGGGGCGAGGACAGTCGCCTGCAGCGAATCTGGTTCAAGCGTTGCGGGAAGTCCTTCAAAGCGAACCTCCATCGTCCCCTCACGCGCTGGTGCGTCACTCGTTCGCGCAACCATCGCCCTTCCCTGATAGAGCGTCACCTCCACAATCAATCGCTCCGCGATCACCGTCTCCGTGACGGGAACCTCGTCTTCAGGAACATGCGCGAAAGCCGATTGCGGCATCGCGAGGGCGCAAAGGAAGATGCTTGCAACGATGCAGGGAAATGGGAGTCGCATGCCGCAAGCGTATTCCAAGTGAGCCGCCACGGGCGATGGGGCAGGCATGACGCGGAGCGCAAATCAAGCCGGAAGCGAATCGTCCACAGGGACCGGCGCGACACCTTGCCTCACTTCGAGCGCGCTCATCGCCGCAACCCTGAGCGACACATCTGCGGCGCACTTGAGTTCCAAACTCCGCGCCACGCGTTGATGCCGAGGTGGCGTGATGTCCTTCGCTAGGCCAACGAGTCCGAGTGCGAGAATGAGGTAGTAGGTCACATCAATCTCCCACCATCGGTGCTGATTGCTCGCACTCGCCGGATCATGGTGATGGTTGTTGTGCCAACCTTCACCCGACGCAAGGATGGCGACAAGCCAGTTGTTTCGACTCTGGTCGCCGGTGCCGTAGTTGGCATAACCAAACATGTGCGTGAGCGAATTCACACTCCAAGTGATGTGCCATACGACAACGGTCCGGACAAAGACCCCCCAGACGAGGAGGCTCATGCCCATCTCAAGACTAAAGCACGCGCCGATCGCGAAGTACAGCGCCGCATGGGCGAGATAAATCCACACCCAGAACGACGACTTCTCCAACTTGAAGTAGAACGGATCCTCAAGCACATCGCGCGCGTACTTCTGATAGGTCCCGATGTTGTGGGTCGCAGGGTTGTAGATGAACAGCCACCCGACATGTGCCCAAAGGAAATTCACGAGCGGGCTGTGCGGATCAGGATGCTCATCAGAGTGGGCATGATGGAATCGGTGTGTCGCAACCCATCTTCCCGGCGTGTCCTCAAGACTGCAGAGCGCGACGACCACGAGGCATCTTTCAAACCACTTCGGCACCGTCGCGCATCGATGCGTCAGCAAGCGGTGATAGCAGAGCGTGATGCCCTGCCCGAAGACAAACACCCCCGCGAGCATCGCTCCGACGCCTGTCCAACTGAACCAAGCGGGAACGATGGCGAGCACCGCGAGTAGGTGCAGCACGACGATTGGCACGAGGTACACCCAATCGATCTTTCCCAACACAACGGTGTCTGGGAGGGACAGGCGTCCGTCGTTCGAAGTCGAGGACGCATCATGCATCCGCTTATTGTACTGCACGCCAGATTCGCCAACCTGCGTGCCGCAGCCGAGGAACCTCTGATGCGCTGCTGAACTCCTACCGCTCCCACACAACCTTGACCTGCACACCTGGCTGCAATGCGCTCTGCAACGCGGATTGCAAAAGGGCTTCGATTCTGGGCGCCGCTTCCGCTTCAACCTCGCGCAGGTACGCATTCCCGCTCGCCTGCTCGATCACCTTGCCGCGAATCGCATGCTTCGCTTCATCCACTCCGTCGCCCTGCCAGAAGAAGACATTCGACAGCCATTGATCGTCCACTTCAGCCTCGATCTTCGTGGGGTCGGTTTGTACTGAAACCATCTTCGTGTCGACCACTGGTGAGGGCACATGCACAAGCAACACTCCCCCATGCTCATTGCCAACGAACTCCCAGGCGCGCTCCTCGGTAAGTTCGCGCAGCGGAACGATGTACTGCGCGAGATTGCCGAGCACTTTCACCTTCGTCACGGTCGTACCGACATTGAGACCGATCCAAGTCGTTTCACGCGTGCGCTCCACGATCGTATCAATCTCCCGTTCGCCGACCTTCAGTTCGAACTTCCGATCCAGTGCGCCAACCGCGAAGGAAATGGCCTCATTCACGGTGACCTTGGGTTGGAACGCCTGCCCCAGTCCACCCGCGGCCGCGCTCACGATTCGCACCGGCAGGTCGATGCAACTCTTCACCACAACCACAGAGGAAACGGCTGCGGCAACCATCGCGACGGAGAGGACAATGGCCGTCGTGGAAAGAAGTGCCTTCGCAGGACGAGCGGTAGGGAGCGTCGAGTTTTGCATGAACGAAGCATACCTTCGCTAAACTTGGCGAATGCACCTCGTCGCTCGCACGTTGCTTCTCACGCTCGCCCTCGTCAGCACTGTCGCATTCTCCGCGGCAGAGCCCCCGCTACGTCTCACCACGACCGCGCTTGAGAACGAACCCTGCGAGAGCGCGAGATCCGGTTCCCTCGACGCATACTTCGTCCGCCTCGACGCGGCGTTGCATGAGACTCTTGATGGCAAGACGCCGACCGTTGCGATCAAGCGCGTGACAGTCGACGCTGGCGCACTCGCCCTGCTGCAGTGGCGCCTCCTGTCGCGCTTGGATGCCGCGAGTCGCACGGCGATCAATGCTTCGCATGCGGAATCCATGTGTTGGCTCCTCACCCATCGCGAGCCGTTGGAATTGCTCCTCGATTCGGGCGATATCGAAGGGAACCGCTGGAGCGAGGCGACGCGCATTCTGTGCGAGATCCTCGACCGTGATCCATCGGCTCGCGCAGGCATTGGGCTTCGTATCGCGGCTGCGACGGCGCTTGTTTTCGCAACACCCGTACCCGCCATGGCGAGTGGCGCGAACATCGACCCATTCGATCGATACGCGGCGTTCAAACAATGGGACAGCGACGGCGTGCTTTTTCAATCCTTTCGTGATCTCAGTACCTGGGAGCTTCGATATGTGGTCGGCAGCTGGTCGACAAACGAGGATCTGGTTTGGGCGCGCGCCAATATCAAGCCAGAACTGAAGCAGCGCGACAGAGTCGGCGATGGCGCGCACATGCTTGCATACAACCTTGTCAACAAGAATGGCGTGAGCGTGCAGGAGGGCGGCAAGTTCTATGACAACAAGCCGATGACGCTCGCGATCATGCTCGAGTACGGCGGCGTCTGCGGCGCGGTGTCACGATTTGGAACCTCTATGTCGCAAGCGTTTGGCGTTCCCGCGATGCCCGTTGGCCAGCCTGGGCATTGCGCATTTCTTTGGCAGAAGGAACCGCATGCATGGTCCATCAACAACGACATCTCTGGATGGGCCGAGAGTGGTTGCCATAGTGGAATTCACATGACATGGGGGTCCCAAGCATGGTTCATTCCCCTCATGCAACAGGCACAGGACAGCGGCGGATGGCGTGAAGCCGAAGCGCTACGCGCGTGCGCGAGTTTCGCCGTCGGAAATGCTCGAACTGCCATTCTTGCGGAGGCCTGCGCGAAGTGTCCACAAGACTTCGCCGCTTGGCAAGAGCGAGTTGCGGAGATGGGGAAAGACAGCATGGGAAACACAAGCGCGCAATGGAAAGATCTCATGAAGCAGATGGCGAGCGGGCTCGCGAAACACCCGATGGCGTTTGGGACCTTGCTTGCGACGGCAGAGCCCGCGCTTGTCCAAGCGAACGCCACGCCCTCCGCGCGAAAGAGTTTTGCGACCAAGTACGCCCGCGTGCTTGCCGTCATGGCGAGCAACGGTGCGGATGCGGGACTGATTTCATACGCGCATCGCAACCTCCTCGTGATGGAGGCAGAGGCCATCGCGCCCAAAGACAAACAGGCCGCGCGCGCCCTCGTGTCTGGGATGGACGCAAAGAGTGCGGTGCTTTCGCCAGAACTCGCAAGCGACATCATCGATATGGCTCTTGCGTCAACCAACGCGCTTGATGTCGCGCCCACGGGAAGTGCACACAGCGCATGGAGCGCGGCGATGCAACGACTCATTTCTGGCGTCGCGTGGCAGCCGCCACTCCGCAAGGACGGGCTTCGGAGAGTCCAAAGGATTATCGCGAGCCTGATGAAGTCCAATCGCGCCGCAGACGGTCGAGGCCTCGCGGATTTCATGGTCCAAGCCGCGAAGGCAACGCAGGACCCGAAGTTTGAAGCGGAAGCCGTGGCCTATCGTGGCACCCTGCAGTGACCGCCCTACACTGCGAGCGAACCTCAAGCGTCAGGAGTACTTCCTATGTTTTTCAGACAGCTCTACGACGAAAAACTCGCCGCCGCGTCCTATCTGATTGGTTGCCAGAAGTCGGGCGATGCGATCGTCTTCGATCCGCAGCGCGACATCGATCGGTATGAGAAGCTCGCCGCCGCGAATGGCTTGCGCATCATCGCCGCCGCCGAAACGCACATCCACGCGGACTTCATCTCGGGTGCGCGAGAGTTTGCGCACAAAGGCGTGAAGATCTTCGTCTCCGATGAAGGTGGCGCAGACTGGAAATCGGAGTGGCTCGCGCGCACGCTCGATGGCGACTCGTATGCGCACCAACTCTTGAAAGACGGAGACATCTTTCGAATCGGCGGCATCGAGTTCGCGGTGATCCACACACCCGGCCACACTCCGGAGCACATTTGCTACACGGTGACTGATCTCGGGGGCGGTGCGAGTAAGCCGATGGGAGTACTCACGGGAGATTTCATTTTCGTGGGCGATCTCGGTCGACCGGATCTTCTCGAATCCGCAACAGGGTTCGCCGGGAAGGCGCTTCCTTCTGCCCAAAAACTCTTTCAAAGCGTCAAGAAGTTTCTCTCGTGGAGTGATTACCTCCAAGTTTGGCCCGCGCACGGGGCAGGCAGCGCGTGCGGCAAGGCGCTGGGCGCAGTACCGCAGAGCACCGTTGGATACGAAAAGTTGTTCAACCCGGCAATTCTCGCAGCGACCGATGAAGCAGCCTTCACGGCTTACATCCTCGAGGGTCAACCGGAGCCCCCGCTCTACTTCGCCCAGATGAAGCGAGACAACAAGATTGGGCCTCGAGTCCTCAATGGGGTTCCGCACCCTCGGAAACTCAGCATCGAAGCCATGCACACCGTGGTGCAAAAGCGCGGGCTCGTCATCGACACTCGCGCGTGGGCCGCCTTCAAGACTTCACACATTCCGGCTTCGCTCTACCTGCCGTTGACCAACTCGTTCAATACTGACGCCGGTTCGTTCGTTCGAGATACCGATGTCATTCACCTTGTGGTTGAGCCAAGTTTCGTGGACGAAGCAGTGCGGAACCTCATCCGCATCGGACTGGATCGATTTTGCGGATGGTTTGATGCGAATGCGATCAATGCGTTCGCAGCCTATGAGTCGACACACGAAGGCGGGCTCACACCAACTCCCGAAGTAAGCGTCGACGACGCACGCACCTTGCTCGATCAGGGAAGCGTGTTCGCGTTGGATGTTCGTCGTGCGGGAGAGTTCCAAACGGGACACATCCCAGGCGCCGTGAACATCGCGCACACTCGCTTGCTTGATCATCTCGCGGAACTGCCGAAGGACCGCATGATCCTCGTCAATTGCCATAGTGGCGGCCGATCCGCTCGCGCTTGCTCGCTCTTGCAGCGCCACGGCTTTGATGTGTGCAACCTCGCCGGAGGAATGACCGCATGGAAAGAGTCGAGCGAACCTGTCGCGCACTAAACGAAAGAGGCTCCCTTGCAGCAGCTCGCCACCACATCCGGCTTCGCGGACCTGTGGCGCTGGATCTTGCGCGAACTGAAGTCGTTCCCCTACGCGCGACGCGCCGCGAGGCGATCGGGAGAAGGCAGACGGACCTTCTTCGCGAGCCCGAGCCGTTCCAATGAACGAATGATGAGCCAACTCATATCAAGTTGCCACCAACGAAGCCCGTGTCGCGCGCTCGCGGGAAACGCGTGATGGTTGCTATGCCAACCCTCGCCGAACGCGAGCATCCCAAAGATCGGATTGTTGCGGCTGTGGTCGCCGGAGGAGTACTCGCGCGCGCCCCAGATATGGCGCACAGAGTTGATGCTCCACGTCACCTGGTGAAGATCCGCGTGGCGAAGACCGGCCGCAGGAGCGCTGCACCGTCGTCCAATGGGCTCGGTGGCTCGTGACACCTCTGGGCCGGCTTCACAGCTCCATCATCAGTCGTCGCGATGTCAAGGGTCTGCAGGATGGAGTCGTCGAGCGTGAAAGCGGATGGAGCGGGAATCGAATGCGGCAAGAAAACTCCAGAGCACAAAGGGTCGAGCGGGCGATCGAAGCAGTCTAGCCACAATCCGTGCTGCGTTGCCGCCGTTCACTCGGCACATCACGCCCATCACGGATGTGATTGTTTGAGGTGCGCGCGCAGCGGATCGCCTCCAAAATTCTCGTTTGGATCACTCCAAACGCAATGCACATGATTTGGGTCTTGATTCGTGCAGTCGTATTCAATGGTGAAACACGGCGAAGTGAGGCGGTAGTAGTGTGGCTTCGCCAAATCCGCGTCTCCGACAAATCCGAAGGCGAGTTGATCGGGGTACTTCTTTCGCCACTCCCTCAACTGGTTGGACGCAATCTCCTCATCGAGCAGGGATGCATGCGCCGCAAGTAACTTATCGACGAGTTGTTGTTGCACCGGCGTCATGGAGGCGCGCGTCACGCCACGCATGTCTGGCGCTTTCGCATCGGCGCCCACCGCAAACAGGACATCCGCCGGGGTACCGTCGAGGATGCGTGCCGTTGCTCGCTGTGATTCGTCCAACGACGCCACGAGTGCAAACGCTGCTTCGACGGCGGCGCCGAGAGGTCGCTTTCCGGCGTCTGGCCCACTCGCCACTGCCACCGGAAACGCTCCGGTAAACGCCGGAGTAACCGTCACGACTCCATCACAGCCGGCGATATTGAGGACAAAGTGATGACCCTCGAATTGCATTGCGAACGCCCGCTCGCCTCGAGTAGTGAAAAGGATGACGCTGTACAGGTCCGCTCCGTAAGTTGGCGGCGTGACTCCGGCGTTGGCCTCTCCCTGCGCATTCAGCGCCTCAATCACGCGGATCAATCTCCACTGCTCGCGCCCAGCCTCCGACAAGCAGCACTCGACGACCTTCAGCGCCGCTTCGCGCGTTGTGGCATCCATGTCTCGGAGGAGGAGTCCCGGGCGCGGACCTCGCGCGAACTGCCACTGTGTTCGCTCGGGATCTTCGAGCGTTCGAATCGCGGCAGAACGCTCACTCTCCGACAGCGTCTTTCCGAATGCCGTCACGGCGGCGGCCTGCTCGGTTTCGCGCAGCGGCTCTGCGCGAGCAGCAAGCAGAATCAAGAATCCCGCGATCGAGAGTGCGGCGAAAGTTCCCACGGTGCACAGAGGTCGAAAACGCATCGGCGCATGATGACAGAAAACGCGCCGAGCAAGCTCGGCGCGTTCTTGACGATTATTGAATCCAATCGCTCAGCGAATCACTTCAAGGGCGGTCAATGCGCGTTGTCCTTGCCATCCGTGTGCGTTGCGTGCGTGGGGGGCGTGTGCGTTCGCGCGTAAATCGTCTCCATCATCTTGTACTCTTCGCCGGTTTCGGCGGAAGCGCCCCACAGACGCATGGTCTTGGTGCCATTGTCGTTGCGGGTGTAAGACTGGCGGAACGCGCAGTTCTTTTTCGACATTGGGCAGTAGTAGGTGTAGTTGATCGTGAGCACCTTCTTGTCAGACGAGAGAGAGCCCGTCCCGTACATCATGCCCGTGCCCATGCTGTCTGCCCAGGTTGCTTGGAACTCGCCCTTCGCGTTGTCAAACCCAACCATCCCAAATCCTTCGAAGAGTCCCCACTCTCCCATGTCGCCCTTTGCTTCTTGGTGAATGAACCGGCCGCCGAGCACCGAGCGGACATTCATCGATGACTTGCTGGTCGTCGGAGTCGCGTTCGGCGACATCCACATGGAGCATGCGCCGACCCACTCTCCAATATCTTCGCAAAGATATGCTTGCATCGGGCCGGGAGTCGCGGCTTCCATCATCTGTTGCATCATCTCCGGCGTCATGCCTGGAGGAAGTTGCGATTCAGGCGGAGTTGCGGCCTGCGCGGGCGTGGCGGTTGGTGGAGGAGTATGATTTTTTTTGGTGTCCTGCGCGAGAAGCGCGGCAGTACACAGTGCGAGCGAACCGAGTGCGATGCTGCAAACAAGGCGCGTGCGATGCATGGGCGGTCTCCTATGAAGGACAGTGTTCGAAGACGAAAGGACGGGACACCAGTGTAACCACCCTCCGCGTTCCGGACGCCGGATCGAAGCCATTGCACGCGCCGTGCCCGCTGTATTCCGCTGCAAACGGGGTTCGCACCCTACCGATATCCTCCTCGGCCTCTGTCCGAAAGCGAGTTCTCCAACATGGCCGACGCAGCACCTTCTTCAGATTCAGCTTCCACCCCAAAGAAGATGGAAGACATCGTCGCGCTCTGCCGACGGCGAGGATTCATTTTCCAATCCTCCGAAATCTACGGCGGCATCAACGGCTTTTGGGACTACGGCCCGCTCGGTACGTCGCTCAAGCGCAATCTCAAGAACGCCTGGTGGAACGATGTTGTCGAGCGCGAACTGATTGGCCCAGATGGCACTGCGATCGACATCGTGGGACTTGATTCCACCATCATCATGAATCCGAAGACATGGGTCGCATCGGGGCATGTTGGCGGCTTCAACGACCCGATGGTGGATTGCAAAGAGAGCAAGTCGCGATATCGAGCCGATCACCTCGTCGTGCTCGGCTCCATGGCGGAGGGAGCACGCCTCTACGCGGTGGTGCAAGGTGATGAAGGGCAACTCGCCACCGCCACCAAGGCCTTGGCGCGATACGAGAAGCGCGACGCACTCGACCCCGCAGTGCATCTCCTTCGCTCGTTTCCCGTCCTGACAGCAGAAGAACGTGCGCGCACGATGGGGCCGCACGCCAAAGAAGTCGGCACCCTCACGGAGCCGCGCCAATTCAATCTGATGTTCGAAACGCATTGCGGCGCGATTCGCGACGAAAACTCACTCGCGTACCTTCGTCCCGAAACCGCGCAGGGAATCTTTGCGAACTTCTGGAATGTCTGCGACTCGACCCGCGTGCGAGTTCCCTTCGGCATCGCGCAGATCGGGAAGGCGTTTCGCAATGAAGTGACGCCACGGAACTTCACCTTCCGAAGCCGGGAGTTTGAACAGATGGAGATTGAATTCTTCATCCGACCAGAGAGCGCGAACGAGTGGTACAAGTGGTGGCGCGACTGGCGCTTCGCCTGGTGGCAGAAGATCGGACTCAAAGGCGAGAATCTAATCCTGCGTGAGCACGACCGCGATGAGTTGGCGCACTACGCGAAAGTGGGCGCGGGCACGAGTGATATTGAGTATCGCTTCCCATTCACCGCTCCCGGTTACGGCGAACTCGAAGGCATCGCGCATCGGGCGGACTTTGACCTCAAGGCGCACGCGACACACTGTGGCAAGGGCGACAAGATGCGCTACTTCGATCAAGAGAAGAATGAGCGCTACTTCCCCCATGTCATCGAGCCTTCCGCGGGCGCGGATCGCGGAGCGCTCGCGCTCCTCTGCGAGGCATACACCGCCGATGCTTCGCGGGCGTCGGGAGTGTTCATGAGATTCGATCCACGCATCGCGCCCGTGAAGGCTGGCGTCTTTCCACTCGTGAACAAGGATGGGCTTCCGGAGATTGCGGAGCGAGTCTTCCGCGAACTGCGCAAGAGCCACTCGGTGGAGTTTGACGAGAAACAATCCATCGGCAAGCGGTATGCGCGAATGGATGAAGCAGGAACACCATTCTGCATCACGATCGATCACGAGGGCGCGGCGGACGGGACCGCGACCGTGCGACATCGCGACACGCAAGCGCAGGAGCGTGTCTCCCTCGATCAAATCTCACGATTCGTTGCCGAGCGCGTTGGCGGTTAGTCCACGCAAACGCCAGTGCAGAGGTCGTTTCCGAACGCAGTCCAATCGTCGAGCGTCCACACGACGCGCTTACCGCGCGTGACCTCGATCATTTGCGGTTGGCCTTGCCCCGCGTGTGTGTTCCCAAAGACAATGTTGCCGTTGGGCATGACTTGCAGCGTGGTTACCCAGCAGAGATGAATCGGCTGTCCATCCGGCCGGCGCAACTCATCCCGCTCAATCGACCACACGGTTTCCTTCTTCGCGTTTACTTCGAAGACGCGATTGTTGTTTCCTCCGGCAATCAAGGTATTCCCGCTCTTCAGCCGAATCGCATTGAAGACGCTCGTGCCGTGCCCGTCGTGACCACCCGTTGCTGGTTGCTCATGGAGGTCGAGTTTGTACTCCCAGAGGATGACGCCATTCTCGTCGTACTCCCGCACCAGTCCGAGGCCCTCATGACAAACGAGGTAGGTTCCCGCGTCCGTCTTGCGAACCCGGCGCGTGTCGCGATGCGCGTCTGGGCGTTCGACCGTGAGCGGAACACTCTTCACGATCGCTCCCTGCGCGTTTACCTCGAGAATCCGGAGATTTCCCGTCTCGGCGATGAGCGTGTTTCCGTTCGCGAGTCGCTGAAAGGCGTGGATCTCCACGCGCCCTGCGTAAGGCGCAACGGGTGCACTCTTCCACTCCCAAACGACTTCCTTTGCTGGCGTCACTTCGAAGATTCGATCGGGCGCAGGATGCATCAGCACATTCCCGTTCGCGAGGAGCGCAAGATCATGCGAGTTGTGTTGACACTCGAACTCCCACGCGATGCTGCCAGAAACCTCACGGATCGCAACTCGCCCCTTGTCCTGGCCGATCACGCGGTGCTCAATGAATCCGTACTTGGAGCGGATCTTCGCGAGCGTCCCGTCCGCTTCCATCCCGATGACTTCCTGCGAGATGCGCGCAGCGATCGGTGCGTCATGCTTGCGCAATGCAAACACGCTTGGCATCGCCTCGAGGAGGAGCGCTTGGCAGGTCGGATCCCGATTCGCTCGCACGACCGCTGCGCCGTAGTCCATGATGATGGCGTCGAGACTGTCCTGCGTGAGCGCAGTCACGAGCGCTCCTATCGCGGAAGTGGAGTCGCTGCGGGTTGCCTTCGGTAGTTGCGCCTCCGTCCACTCCTCAAAGACACTGCGCCCCGTGGTAAAGATTCGTGCTCCGTCAAGCGTCGCCCTCGTCCACGGCATTCCCGACTTGATGAGTGCGCCAATGCCGTCCCCACGAAGATACGGAGTCGTGCACGCAAACTCCGCGCTTCGCGCCTCGAACCCAAAGAATCCATCGGCGATCACATCGATCTCGCCGTTCTGCAAGGCGACCTCCTCGTCGGCGGTTGCCACGAACTTGAATTCAACCGTCCATCCGGTGCGCTTCGAGATCTCGGCCCACACTTCCGCGTCAAGACCTCGGTCGCGCTGTCTTCGCGACGACGCATTCCAGAAGGGCGCGGCCTCGCGAGGCCGCCCCAAGCGCAGCGCACGAGTTTGCGCGTCGAGCGCCCTCGCGTCAATCGGAGCTTTGTCGAAGCGTGGCGCCATCTCCTTCGCATAGACACGGACGGCACTTGTCACAAGCGTGGCAACTTTCGCGGCCAATGCACAGTCCGCGAGCGCGGCTTCATCTGTGACCTTGTGATAATCCTCATGATCCTCGCAACTAAAGAGCACGGCGGGAATGCCTGCGGCGAGGAAGACCCCCTGATCACTCCGTTGCAACCAATCCGCGTGTGTATCGACAACCATCGGCAATTGCGCATCCGCCGCAAGGCGCGTCAACAAATCGACGAGCACTTTCCCGGTCGGTCCACCGTCGAGGCGGATCGCACCATCCGCCGCGCGCGAAATCATGTCCATGTTGAAAACTGCGCGAATACGCGCGAGTGGGAGAATCTCCTCCTCAACAAATGCAGTGCTTCCGACGAGCCCCGCTTCCTCACCCGTGAATGCAACAAACACGACGCCGACATCGAGCGCGTCCTTCTGCATCGCCTCGGCCACCGCAATCATGCCGCACACTCCACTGGCGTTGTCATCCGCGCCGTTATAGATCCGGTCCCCCCCGCTCTTGGCATTCGGCAAGTGGTCGTAGTGCGCCGTCACAAGAATGAACTCGTTCGTTGCGGTGCTCGAGGTGACGCGCGGCGGAAACCACGCGGCAACATTGGGGCTCGCGTCCGGAATGCGCGCGACCGGAATCAGCATCGTGTCGCGACCGGCGAGAGGCTTTGCGCCAGCGGCGGTAAACTTCGCTGCCACCCAAGCAGCGGCGCGCTTGCCGTCCTCACTGCGAAACGACCGACCGTTCATTTCGTCGCTTGCGAGCTCGGCGAGGTCTGCACAGATACGCGCAGAGTCGGGCGGCGTCGCCAGCGCTGACGATGGGGAGAGAAAGAGAGCCGCGCACGCAAGAAACTGCAGCATTTCCGCAGCATACGAAACTCTTCATCCATAAGCGCTGACAGTTCGCGCGCGGCTCACGACTCCACTTCCTTCCAGATTTTGTGCTTGTGCGTTTCCTTCAGAAAGATCGAGCCAATCACAAAGGTCAATGCCGCGACCGCCATCGGGTAATAGAGTCCCGCATAGATGTCGCCTGTGGTCGCCACAATTGTGAGTCCGATCAACGGAAGCAACCCGCCGAAGATTCCGTTTCCGATGTGATAGGGGAGGGAGAGCGCGGTGTAGCGAATCCGTGCGGGAAACGCCTCCACGAGATACGCCGCGATTGGACCATAGACCATCGCCACGAAGATGAGTTGCACGAAGATCAGCGCAATCAACAGCCACGCGGAGGGTGTTTCCAAGAGCGCTCCGAGTCCGTGATAGGGCAATACTTCCAAGGCATTGACAAGCCCGCCGTCCACCATCGACTGTGGAGTCAAACTCACCGCACCCGTAACGGCGTTGCGCGCCGAGACAACGCTTACGACATTCGAGCCCGCGGCCCACTGCATGCCGTGATAAACCGGAATGTAGAAAAGCACGGCAAGCAAACACCCCGACATCATGATCCGCTTGCGTCCGATGCGATCCGAGAGACTTCCGAACAGCACGAACAGTGGCATTCCAAAGATGAGTGCAATCGCGACGATGCAATTCGCGCTCGTCGAATGGACTTTGAGAATGGTCTGCAAGTAGAAGAGCGCGTAGAACTGCCCCGTGTACCAAACCACGCCTTGACCCGCGGTTGCGCCAAAGAGTGAGATGAGCACGCGCTTGAGGTTTTCCCATTGCGTGAACGCCTCCTTCAACGGCGCGCTCGAAGTCATCCCCTTGGACTTGAGGTGCTCCAGAATCGGAGACTCTTTCATTCGCATGCGGATGTAGAGCGAGACGCCGACGAGGAAAATGGAAATCAGAAACGGAACACGCCAACCCCATGCGCGGAAGGCTTCCGGTCCGAGCATGGCCTGCACCAAGAAGATGACTGCGAGCGAGACAAAGAGTCCGAGTGATGCAGTGATCTGAATGAAACTTGTGTAAAAGCCGCGCTTGCTATCTGGCACATGCTCCGCGACATACACGGCGGCGCCACCGTATTCCCCGCCGAGCGCAAATCCCTGCGCCACCCGAATCAGCAAGAGCGCGACAGGCGCCGCGTATCCGATGGTCGCAAAGGTCGGAAGCACGCCGACAATCGCCGTGGCTCCACCCATCACCACGAGTGTGACGAGGAACGCATACTTGCGACCGACGACATCGCCGATGCGCCCGAAGACGAGTGCGCCAAACGGTCGTACGACAAATCCCACGGCGAAGGTTGAGAGATAAGCGATGAGCGCCCAAGTGTCATTGCCGCTCGGGTAGAAGAGCGGCGCGATGATGGTCGCAAGACTTCCAAAGATGTAGAAGTCGTACCACTCGATCATCGTGCCAACGGACGATGCCGCGATGACCTGCCAAAGACGCGCGCGAGAAATCGTGGATTCAGCGGGCATGCGCGGCGAGTGTAAGGGCATGCCGTGCGATGCTTGAGTGCGCGAAATCATTGGCCGCGCATGCAACACGCCGCCTTACGGACAAGGTCCCCAGTTTCCGAGCAGGCTCGCAAGATCCGAGGCGTCCACGACTCCGTTGCAATCCAGATCGCCAAGACAGGGAGCTGCCACGCACTCGCCCCAGTTTCCGAGAACGACCGACAGGTCCGCCGCGGCCACCATGCCGTCACCATCGATGTCCCCAACGCAAGAATCCGCCACTGGAATGAGGACAAACGCGAACCCAGGTTCCCACTCATTTGGCGCACTGGTCGCGACGATCCAACCACTCGCGTTGACACCGTGCGCTTGTGTGAGATTGAGACCTCTTTCCTCGAGCAATTCGTCAAGCGCGACGCCACTCCAGATACCCGTAACCGGCGAGAGTTGCCATCGAACGGCCCGGCGTCGGGACACCGAACCTTGCTCAGATTCCGTGAGTGTCCCGACCGCAGTTTCGACCCAATCCGCTGGATTGGCTCTGGCATCCGCAACGCGCGACGCCCCCTGCACCGTGCTCGCTTCGTGTTCCCATCCGCTCGCGACAGGAAGATGCCCAAGGTAGATCGGGACACTGCCGAGCGAGTGCCATACGGTTGCGTAGTCTTCGCACTGATCACAATTCCCAGAATTGATGTCGCATCCCGCCGGCCAAGGCCCTCCAAAGGGGTTCAATGATCCACCTTGCGCGTGCCCGTACAAGAGATTCAGCGAGCGTGCGAACACTGCGACACCGCGTGGCGTGTCGAGTTTTCCGCCGCCACATCTTGACCAGCGCCCATGCGGCACGATTGGGTATGGCTCCCCGCCGTGAAAGATCAACCCCCACTCTGCGTCGAAGCACATCGATTGCGTGAAGTCCTCGAAGTGGCAGAGATAAGGGGAAGTACAGCGGTACGAGTGGCCAATGCCTGCGGCGTGGAGATTTGACGCACCCGAGAGTAGTTCCGCAGTCGTCGCTGCGTTCTCGGAGAACTTTGACTGCTCGCTGTCGAGTCGCTGGGCCGAGCCGATCGCGAGTGGAGCGTCGTCCGTCAAGAGGATCCACTTTGTTCCGCGCCGTGAGAAACTCACACCGCACTCCCAAGGGCATGTTCCAAAAATCGTTCTTCCATCGTCGGCGATAGAAAACGCAGCACTCCTCGTCTCCGAAGCGAGCGTGGCCGTCCATCCCTCTGCGCCGCGCCATGCCGCGGCCATTGACGCGCTACTTGTGTGGGACACGCCGACATATCCAGCGACGACCGGATCGATACCCTCCGAAAGATCGCATGAAGTCGTACTCAATCCGTTCGCAGTCAACGGGATCCTGAGCGGGTATGTCACGCCACAAGCATCCGCGGATGGAAACCAAATCATCGCAAAGGGATTCCCCGCCTCATCCACCGCGTTGCCCGAAACAATTCCCTGATCGTTGATCGCGAACCTTCCCTGTTCCATTCCAAACTCACTGTGGTACGCCGCCTGTTCAAGCGCCGCGCCCAATTCGACAACTCGATACCGAACTTCTGCAAGTGCTCCGTTTGCGGATGCGAGGGCAGCAGCGCCAACGGTCATCGCTGTGATCCAATCGCAACGGCAGGAGAAAACAACAATCGGAGTTCGATTAGCCACGCGAGACCATCCTTCTTGATTGGAATCTGAGAGCAGAAGTTTTGAGTCGCCAACTCTGAAGTTTGCGCGCGTCCTTGCGGCGCCGGACTCGACACGGCTGTCACTGTCGCGACTTGGGGCCAGAGCGCAAGTGAAAAGTTCCTGTATTGACGAGAATTCATCTCGTCGCGCGTGTCGCACGCGCACAACCATTCAGCTGCGCGAAGGAGTCAACTCAATGCCCGGGCTTAGGAAGGTGATCTTGCGCGCTTTGAAGAGTGCGCCGAGCGCCTGCTTGAAGGCTTTTTTGCTCGTGCCGAAACGCGCGCGAATTGCGTCAGGCGCGCTGCTGTCATCGAAATTCAACCGCCCGCCTGCCTTCGCGAGTTCTTGCAGAATCAACTCGGTGAGCGGTGCAACTCGCTCGTAACCAGCCTTGTCGAGTCGCAGGTCGATCTTTCCGTCCTCACGCACTTCTTGCACGAAACCGCGCACTCGCGTTCCGATTGGGAGCGGTGAAGCAAGATTCGATTTGTAAATCAGTCCCCGATGCGCGTGCTCGACAATCACGCCGAAACCGAGCGGGGACTCTTCAAAGACAAGAAGATCCACCTCCTGATCGACCACATACGGGGGCTTCGTCTTGCTGAAGTGTTGCGTGATCAACGCGGTCGCAATGACTCGATCGGTTTCCTTGTCATGCATTACCTTGACAACGACCTTCTGCCCAACCTCGACATGCGGCCGCTGCTCGCGATAGGGCAAGAGCAAATCCTTCGACAGCCCCCAATCCAAAAAAGCCCCCGCGCGCTCGTGAATGTCCTTCACACGCATACATGCGAACTCGTCAACGCATGCAAGTGGCGTTTCGGTTGTCGCCACAAGTCGATCCTCCGAATCTCGATACACAAAGACTTCAATCGTGTCGCAAATTCGAAGCGTGCGTGGGATGAATCTGCCAGGAAGCAGAATCTCCCCAAGCGGTCCTCCATCGAGATAAACGCCGGGTTGTGCCTCGCGGACGGCGGTGAGGGTATTGCGTCGACCAAGGCGAGCCATAATGCACCTAGGGTACGAGAATTCACCGCTCTTCCCCACACGGGTCGTTTCTAGCACAGAGTTCGGCGAGCGCATGGGTGCTCGATATCGCGCTATGCTCCTACCCCTCTCAGCGAGGTAGACGAGGTAGTTCATGACGAAGATTTCACTTCCCCAAGCTCGTGGATTTCTGCAAACCAATCGGCGCGACCTCTGGTGGCTTCAACCGCTCGTGGTGCTCCTCGGTTTTGGCGCATTCATCGTCTACTCCACCTGGGCCGCACTCCAAGGGAATCACTACTTCATTGGCGGCCCGAGCCAGCCTGGCGCGCAACAGTTGCTCTCGCCCTTCTACTCTCCCGTCGTGTGGGATGCCGCTGGTCTTCAGTCCGGCCACGCATGGTTCGCGGGGCTTCCGGCATGGTGGCCGGCATGGATGCTCTTCTCCCCCGCGCTGTTGATCCTTCCCTTTCCTGGCCTCTTCCGTTTCACCTGCTACTACTACCGCGGCGCGTACTACAAAGCGTTCTGGGGAGACCCCGTCAGCTGCGCCGTTGGCGAGCCGAAACTTCGGGGCGAAAACTATCGCGGCGAAGAAAAGTTCCCTCTCATCTTTCAGAACATCCACCGCTACGCGCTGTACATCGCCATTGTCTTCATCTTTCTGCTCGCGTTTGATGCGTGGACATCACTCTGGAACATGGACGCCAATGGCGCGAAGCACTTTGGCGTGAGCGTCGGATCACTCGTCCTCACCATGAATGTGGTGCTGCTTGGCGGGTACACCTTTGGTTGTCACTGCTGGCGCCACTTGGTAGGCGGAAAGCATGACTGTATGTCGTGCAGCAAGATGCGGCAAAACGTCTATTCGCGCGTCAGTTGGCTCAACGCTCGACACATGCTCTTCGCATGGATGAGCCTCTTCTGGGTTGGCTTCACCGATGTCTATGTGCGGCTCTGCTCCATGGGAGTCTGGACGGACTACAGGATTTTCTCATGAGCGCACTCGATAAATACATTGTCACGGATCACGATGTCCTCGTCATCGGCGCGGGCGGAGCGGGCTTGCGCGCAGCGATCGAGTCGAGCGCACACGGTGCGCGCACGGCGGTGATCTGCAAGTCGCTGCTGGGCAAGGCGCATACGGTCATGGCGGAAGGCGGTATGGCCGCCGCAATGGGTAATGTCGATGACCGTGACAATTGGGAAGTGCACTTCTCAGACACGATGCGCGGCGGCGGCTACCTCAACAATCCCGTTATGGCTGAGCACCATGCTCGCGAGGCACCGGCACGAGTTCGCGAACTTGAAGCGTGGGGCGCAGTCTTTGATCGCACGAAGGATGGCAAGATCCTCCAGCGCAACTTCGGTGGCCACCGCTATCCGCGCCTCGCGCACGTCGGCGATCGCACCGGCCTCGAGATGATCCGCACACTCCAGGATCACGGGGTGCATCAGGGACTCGACATCTTCATGGAGATGACGGTCGTCGCGTTGCTGACGAGTGGCGGTCGCGTGGTCGGCGCACTCGGGTACGACCGCGAGCGCGGACGCATGCGCGTCTGGCGAGCGGGCGCTGTGGTGCTCGCGACTGGCGGTATTGGCAAGGCGTTTCGCATCACTAGCAATTCGTGGGAGTACACCGGTGATGGGCAATCGCTCGCGTACCACGCGGGCGCGGCGCTCATGGATATGGAGTTCGTGCAATTCCATCCCACCGGCATGGTGTGGCCACCAAGCGTCCGAGGCATTCTTGTGACCGAGGGCGTGCGAGGCGAAGGCGGCGTTCTTCGCAACAGCGAGGGTCGTCGCTTCATGTTCGACGACATTCCCGATCTGTACAAAAACCAAGTTGCGAAAGATGAAGAGGAAGGCTGGCGCTATGTGTGCGGAGACAAGCACGCACAAAGACCGCCCGAACTCCTCACCCGCGACCATGTCGCGCGCTGCATCAACCGAGAAATCAAGGCCGGCCGCGGCTCCCCGCACGGCGGCGTCTTCCTTGACATTGGCTGGATCAAGGAACGCCTTCCCAACGCGCGCGAGCACATCAAGAAAAAACTGCCCAGCATGTACCACCAGTTCATGCAACTCGCGGGCGTCGACATCACGACCGAAGCGATGGAGGTCGGACCGACCACGCACTATGTCATGGGCGGCGTCCGCGTCGATGGCCACACACAGATGTCCAATGTCCCAGGCCTCTTCGCGGCGGGAGAAGTTGCGGCGGGCCTTCACGGTGCAAATCGACTCGGGGGGAACTCTCTTAGTGACCTCATCGTCTTTGGGCAGCGCGCGGGCGAGCACGCCGCGAAGTTCGCGAAGGATGCGCCAAGTCGCGAGGTCGATGTTGGTCAGGTCGAAGCGGAAACGCGCCGCGCCCTTGAATCGTTCGATCGGCCGCAGGGCGAAAACCCCTACGCCATCCAGTCGGATCTCCAGGACACGATGCAAGACCTCGTCGGCATCGTTCGCACCCAGAAGGAAATGGAACTTGCCCTGGAAAGACTCGCGGCGCTCCGAGCGCGCGCGGCAAAGGCTGGTGTCGCGGGCCATCGTGAATACAACCCCGGTTGGCACACGGCGATTGATCTACGCAATCTGCTCACGGTCAGCGAGGCCGTGGCGCGCTGCGCGCTTGAGCGGAAAGAAAGTCGCGGCGCGCAGTTCCGCGAGGACTTCCCGAACAAGTCCGACGAGTGTTCGAAGTACAACAATGTTGTCCGCAAGGGCGCGGATGGATCCATGATCCTCGAGCGAGAACTCCTTCCCCCAATGCGTTCGGATCTCAAGGCCATCATCGAGAAAATGAAGTAAGCAGCCGATAGAAGATGCGCACGCCATCGTGCGCGCGTCCACCGAAGTTAGGAGTCGCTCCCCATGTCTTCCGCTCCCCAAACCACCACCACCAACGAAACCCGCATGATGAACTTCCGCGTCTGGCGCGGCGACGCGAATGGCGGGGCATTCGTGGAGTACTCCGTCGAAGTCACACCGGGGATGGTCGTCTTGGATTGCATTCACAAGATTCAAGCCGAGCAGGCGCAAGATCTCGCGTGCCGGTGGAACTGCAAGGCCGGCAAATGCGGTTCCTGCTCCGCGGAAATCAATGGCAAACCAAGCCTCATGTGCATGACGCGGATGGACACGCTTCCTAAGGATGAGACCGTGATGGTCGAACCCATGCAGGCGTTTCCGATCCTGCGCGACCTCGTGACGGATGTTTCGTGGAACTACGAAGTCAAGAAGAAGATCAAGCCGTTCAAGCCACGAGCGCCCGACAATGCGGATGGGACTTGGACGACCTATCAAGTCGATGTCGAACGGGCGCAAGAGTTCCGCAAATGCATCGAGTGCTTTCTCTGCCAAGATGTGTGCCATGTCCTGCGCGATCACCACAAGCACGACGAATTCATTGGGCCTCGATTCCTGGTGTTTACGGCGGCGCTCGAGATGAATCCGCTCGACACCGAAGATCGCATCGCGGATCTCAAGAAGCGCGATGGCATCGGCTATTGCAACATCGGCAAGTGCTGCACCAAGGTCTGCCCCGAGCACATTACGATCACGGATAACGCGATCATTCCGCTCAAGGAACGAGTGGTCGATGAGTTTTATGACCCGATCACACGGCTCTTCAGAATATTCAAACGCTAGCGCAGAGCTTTGGACAGAGCGTTCTGCCGATGCGGGGCGGGAGATCGGAAACCCCTCTCTCACGCGTTCCCTTCGCGTCGATATTCAATGACGATTCGTCCGTGAGCCGAAGGGGAGAGACGGAGGTTTCCCTTGCACGATCCGAATCTCAGCCGCGAAGCACTCACGGAGTTGCCGCCTGACATTGGTTCGAGCCCCCTTTTCAATGGAGATCTCGCACCGACCCCGACAGCGCGACGCACTTGGGGCACCTATGACTTCGCGGCGCTTTGGATCGCGATGGCGCATTGCATCCCGACTTACATGCTCGCCGGCGGCTTGATCACGCTGGGCATGAACTGGTGGCAGGCGCTTCTCACCATTCTCCTTGGCAATCTCATCGTGCTCGTTCCAATCTTGCTCAACGCACATCCAGGGACGAAGTACGGCATTCCGTTTCCCGTGCTCGCGCGCAGCAGTTTCGGCACGATGGGCGCGAATGTTCCAGCGCTCCTTCGAGCCTTCGTCGCGTGCGGGTGGTTCGGCATTGGCTGCTTCATCGGTGGCGAAGCCATTCGCACTTTCCTTGTCGCAGTGTGGCCGAACTTCGCCCAACTGGGAGGTGATGCAGCTGTCATGGGGCTCGGCATCCCGAGCATGATCACTTTCCTCCTCTTTTCCGCGATCAACATTTTCATCGTGCTGAAGGGAATCAACGCAATCCGAGTGTTCGAAAACTGGTCGGCCCCACTCATCCTCATCATGGGACTGTGGCTCCTCGTGTGGATCGTCATGCGGGCCGATGGGTTCGGTCCGATGTTCAGTCGGCCCTCTGGATTTGCGACCAACGCAGAGTTCTGGAAAGTCTTCGTCCCGTCACTCACAGGAATGGTTGGGTTCTGGGCAACACTAAGCCTCAACATCCCTGACTTCACACGATTTGGCAAAGGCCAGAAGCAACAAGCACTCGGACAGGTCCTTGGCTTGCCCACGACGATGGTGGCTTTCAGTGCGATGGCCATCATCATCACGAGCGCGTCGGAAACTGTGCTGCACGGTTGCGATCCGTCGACGCTGTGGGACCCGGTGGTGGTACTTGGACATATCACGAGTGCAACGCCGCCATCCGGCATGCACGCGCCCCTGCTCGCGGATGACACGACACGCACGATCATCGCGGTACTCAGTCTCGTGGGGGTTGCCATTGCGACCATAAGCACCAACATCGCGGCGAATGTCGTCAGCCCCGCCAATGACTTCGCGCATCTTTCCCCGCGACGCATCTCCTTCAAGATGGGCGCCATCATCACAGGCGTCCTTGGCGTGCTGATCATGCCGTGGAAACTGCTCGCGAGCGCCGACACCTACATCTTCAACTGGCTCATCGGCTACTCCGCGCTACTGGGTCCGATTGCGGGAATCATGATTGTCGATTACTGGATCATCCGGCGATGCACGCTCGATGTCGCTGACCTCTACCGCGCGAACGGGCGCTACTCGGGCGTGAACTGGATTGCGATGGTCGCGCTCGCAATTGGCGTCGCACCGAATGTTCCGGGGTTTCTGAAGAGTGTGCACTTGATCGAGGGCACGCCCAACTGCTTCGACGCGATCTACCCCTATGCGTGGTTCACAGGCGTCATTCTCGCGGCCACGGTCTATTGGATTCTTCGCACGAAGCGGGCCGTCAATCAGTGACAACGCTGTCGACGAGGTCGAGTCCTCGGTCGATGATGTCGAAGGACTCCCGCAGCTGTGCGGCATTGATGCTGAGTGGCGGGTTACACATCACAGTGCCCCACTGCAACACGGTGAACAGTCCGTTGTCCCGGAAGAATTTTCCAAGCTGCGCCATCACCGGATGACTTCCCGCGTAGGGAACAAGTCGATCGCCCGCCGCGTTCTTTCGAAGTTCGATCAACCCGAAGAGACCGATGTTGCGATGCACTCGAACACATCGATGCTTCGCCGCGATTCTCTCCATGTGGCTCCGCATCAACTCGCCCATGCGGGCAGAGTTCTCGACGAGCTTTTCCTCCACAATGACATTGATTGCGGCAAGCGCGCAGCCCATGCAAAGCGGATGCGCGTTGTAGGTCAGTCCCCCCCAGAACACATTCTCTCGGAAGTGCTGGGCGATCGGATCACTCACCGCCATCACGCCAAGTGGGAGGTAACTACTCGTGAGGCCCTTCGCCATCGTGCAGATATCAGGGACAATCTCACCATGCTCGAACGCGAAGAGCTTTCCGGTGCGACCCCAACCGCACATTACTTCGTCACACACAAGCAAGATGCCGTACTTCTCGAGTAATGCTTTGAGGCCTTTGAGGTACCCCTTGGGCGGAGGAAGGATGCCGTTGGTTCCGGTGACGGTCTCAATGAACATCGCGGCGATGTGCTTGGGACCCTCGTACTGAATGACCTCTTCGAGGTACTGAAGGTTGTTCGCGACGATCTCTTCCTCGGAGTGACCGAAGCTGAACTCATACGGGTGCGGATCCATCACACGAACAACGCCCGGCATACCCGGCTCCGTAGGCCATCGCCTCGGGTCTCCGGTGAGAGAGATCGCGCCATTTGTCGCGCCGTGATAGCTTCGGTAGCGCACGAGAATCTTGTTGCGTCCGGTGTAAAGCCTCGCCGCCTTGATCGCGTTCTCGTTCGCCTCCGCTCCGCCGAGCGTATAGAAAAAGGTGTTGAGGTTTCCCGGCACCAACTCCGCGAGGCGCAGTGAGAGCCGCGCACGAATCTCGGTGGCCATGCCCGGATATGCGTATGCGAGGGTCGCGGCTTGCTCCTGAATTGCGCGCACGACCTTCGGATGCGCATGCCCGATGTTCACGCTCATGAGCTGGCTATTGAAGTCGATCCACCGCTGGCCTTCGGGGCCGTAGAGATAGATACCCTCCGCGCGCGCGATCGGCATCGGGTCAACCTTACCGGTTGCGCTCCACGAGAACAGGCTGTGCTGCATGCACGCGTCGATCATCTCGCGTGAACCCATCGTGCCGACAGAAGGTGTTGCGTTCGTCATCGCGTTAGCTCATCCAAGTTCGATCGTGCTGCAGTGCCCACTTGCTCGTGATCTTGCGCTGCCGCGTCCAGAATCGATAGCCGTCCCAGCCTGTGATGTTGCCATGACCAAAGCAGGAGTCATTCCAACCACCGAAACCAAACGGCTCGCGCGGGACCGGCACACCAATGTTCACGCCGCACATGCCTGCATCGACGCTCGCCATGACGCGCCGCGCGATATCACCGCTACTCGTATAGATGCTGCTTGCATTTCCATACGGACTCGCATTTTCGATCTCAATCGCTCGCTCGATCGTCGGCACGCGAATCACGCTGAGGACAGGGCCGAAGATCTCGTCATGCGCAACTGCCATGTCGGTCGTGACATGATCGATAATCGTGGGACCAACCCAGAATCCACCAACATCGGCGGTTGCGCGTCGACCATCAAGCACAATCCTCGCACCGGCGCGCTCCGCCGCATCGATGAAGTGAACGATTCGATCACGCGCGGCCTGCGTCGTCACTGGCCCGAGATCCTTCCCAGGCGTGATCCGCGCTGCGCGATCTCGCACCGACGCGAGGATGTGATCCACATCGCCTACCGCAAGCAGCACGCTCGCCGCCATGCATCGCTGGCCCGCACAACCTGTGAAGGACGCGACCACGTTCTCAGCGGTCAGTTCGAGGTCCGCATCCGGCACGACAATGAGGTGATTCTTCGCGCCACCAAGGCAAAGCGCTCGCTTGCCCTGCGCACTTGCTCGTGCGTACACCAATTTGGCGACCTTCGTGCTGCCGACAAATCCGACTGCCCTGATCCCTGCGTGATCGCACAGTGCCTCCACGACATCACGACCACCCTGCACGATGTTGAATACGCCAGCGGGCAGACCGGCTTGCTTGAGCAACTCCGCCAAGCGCATCGTGGAAAGTGGAACACGCTCGCTGGGTTTGAGAATGAATGCATTGCCCCCGACAATCGCCTGTGGCAGCATCCACAACGGGACCATCATGGGGAAGTTGAATGGCGTGATGCCCGCGACAACGCCGAGCGAGTCGTAGACCACCTCGCATGCAACCCCCCGGCTCACTTCCAGTTGATTGCCCGCCGCAAGATTCGGCAGCGAGCAACCGTACTCGACGCACTCAATGCCCTTCTCGACTTCTGCCTTTGCTTCACTGAAGATCTTCCCATTCTCATGCGAGAGAAGCCAAGACAACTCCTCAAGATTGGTGACCATCAATTCGCGCAATCGATAGAAAACATGCGCTCGATCACGAATCGGCCACTTGCTCCACGCGCGCGCGGCGACCGTTCCGGATTGCACCGCGAGATCGACATCCGCACTGCTACCCATGCGCACTTGCGCGATCGATTTTCCAAATCGCGGATTGAGGACCTCCTGAGTCGTCGTCGGCGAACTAGGATCGCACCACTGCTGCCCAATCCAGTTCCGAGCCGTGAGATAGGGCGCGTACGCGTCACCTGTTGCGGAAAACGGCGAAGCGACACTTGAATCGGTTGAGCACACAGTCATCGATGAACTTCCTTGCGCGCCACCGCGGTTGGAGCGGCGATTGCATGACGCAACGCAAGCGCCTGCGTGAAATCAGCGAACGGTTTCCGCGGAACGAACTGCCCCCATCCCTGCTTCGCTTCGAGACGATCGTTCTGCCACAAAATCTTACCTCGCGACATCGTGATCGCCGCGTTGCCTGTCACGGTCAACCCTTCAAACACATTGAAGTCGTTCTTCTGTTGTTGTGTCTTCGCCGAAATCGTGCGCGTCCGCTTGGGGTCCCACACGACGATGTCCGCATCGCTTCCGACCTGGAGTGTCCCCTTCTGCGGTGCGCAGTTGAAAATCCGGGCTGCGTTGGTACTCGTGAGCGCGACGAACTCGCTCGGCGTGAGTCGTCCTGTTCCGACGCCAAAGTGCCAGAGCACGCTCATGCGATCCTCAATGCCACCCGTTCCGTTGGGGATCTTGCGGAAGTCATCGTGACCGGCATGCTTTTGCGCAGAATCGAAGACGCAGTGGTCGGTACCGACCACCGACAGCGTGCCGCACTGCAAACCGCGCCAGAGCGCCGCTTGATGTTCACGCGAACGAAATGGCGGGCTCATCACATGATGTGCCGCGAAGTTCCAGTCCGGACTTCTATAGACCGAGTCATCAATGACGAGGTGCTGAATGAGCGCTTCGCCAAATGCACACTGTCCCTCGCTTTGCGCCCTCGCAATCGGATCCATCGCGTCACTGCAACTTGTGTGTACAACATAGAGCGGAACGCCAATCACCTCCGCGATGCGGAGTGCGCGATTGCTCGCCTCACCCTCAACCTCCGGTGGCCGCGATAGAGGATGCGCCTCCGGTCCCGTGATACCGCGAGCAAACAGCTCGCCTTGGAGGTGCGCAACAAGGTCGCCGTGCTCCGCGTGCACCGTGCAGATTGCGCCAAGGTCACGCGCCCGAATGAAACTCTCGACGAGCGTCGCGTCGTCCACCATGATCGCGCCCTTGTACGCCATGAAGTGCTTGAAGCTGCTCACGCCTTGCTTGACGACGCGCGCCATTTCTTCGCGCACGAGCTCCGACCACCAAGTAATGGCCATGTGAAAGGAGTAGTCGGTTGCCGCCTTGGCCGCTCGGTCGCGCCACACATCGAGCGCGTGCAAGAGTGGCTCCCCTGGAGCAGGGATCACAAAGTCGATGATCATCGTCGTGCCGCCAGACGCGGCGGCAGCTGTCCCGGTGTAGAAGTCATCTTTGGAAACCGTTCCCATGAACGGGAGTTCCATGTGCGTATGCGGGTCGATCCCGCCTGGCATCACAAGCGCGCCACCGACATCTATGGTGCGCGCCCCAATCGGCGCCTCCAACGAGTCGCCAACCGCCACGACCTTCTGTCCCGCGATCAACACATCGGCGCGCCACGAGCGCTCGGCTGTGACGACGGTTCCACCGCGAAAAAGAGTTGTATCGCTCATGCATGCCTCACAGACTTCCCTCACAATTGCGTGATTTGATCGTAGCTCTCGGGGCGACGATCCCGATAGAACTGCCAGACGCTCCGCACCTGATCAACCATGCGTAGATCAAGATCCGCGACCAGCAATTCGTCATTGTCTTCGCTCGCCTGCGCGGTAATCTCCCCGCGGGGATTCACGAAGTAGCTTGTGCCGTAAAACTTCCCGATGTTCCATGGTCCCTCGGTTCCCACGCGATTGATGCATCCCATGAAGTAGCCATTCGCTGCCGCGTGCGCAGGCTGTTCCAGTTTCCACAGATACTGCGAGAGTCCCGCGACGGTCGCGCTTGGATTGAAAACAATCTGTGCGCCGTTGAGACCAAGGCACCGCGCACCTTCGGGGAAGTGGCGGTCGTAGCAGATGTACACGCCGATGGTCGCGTAACGCGTCTTGAAGACGGGGTAACCACCATTGCCCGGCTTAAAAAAGAACTTCTCATAGAAGCCCGGGTTCACCTGCGGAATGTGGTGCTTGCGGTACTTGCCGAGATAAGTCCCGTCCGCGTCGTACACCGCGGCGGTGTTGTAGAACACCCCGCTCATTTCACGCTCGTAGACCGGCACAATCACGGCCATCGCATACTTCTTGGCGATGCCCGCGATGCGTTCGGTCGTCGGCCCGGGCACGCTCTCGGCCGCCTCGTACCAGCGCGGGTTCTGGCTTGGACAGAAGTACGGCCCGTTGAAAATCTCCTGCAGGCACAGAATCTGCACGCCGCGTTTCCCCGCTGCTTCAATGTAACCAAGGTGCTTCTGCACCATCGCTTCTTGGATCTCAGCCACCGAACGCGACTCGTCGTTGAGCGGGTTACTGCATTGAATCAGTCCACATCGGACCGTCGACTGTTCAGTTGTACTCGGTGTCACCATGGAAGCTCCTCCAATCTAATGCACGCCCTTCTTCGGTCGAATCAGGGCGCCTTCCTGAGTGTGTTCGTTCCAACTCGTCGAAGCGTAGCCATTGTCGACCTTCACCATTTGTATGCAGCCCTCCGCTGGGCAAACGATCTGACAGAGATTGCATCCCACGCACTCCGCTTCGTCGATAGTGGGGACGCGCGAACCCTCCACCGGATGAATGCACTGATGTGCGCCATCATGGCAAGCCGCGACGCAGAGTTGGCAGCCAATGCACTTCGACGCGTCGATCTTGGCGACGGTTTCGTAGTTCAGATCAAGGTCGCCCCATTCCGAGAATGCAGGGACCGCTTTGCCCACCATCTCAGTGATCGAGTGAAAGTTGTGCGTCCGCATGTACTCCTGCAATCCCTCGACCATGTCTTCGACCACGCCAAATCCGCGAAGCATCACTTCCGTGCACACCTGCACGGTGCTTGCGCCAAGCAGGATGAACTCCACCGCATCACGCCAATTCGCGACGCCGCCGATCCCGCTGATCGGAAGCCCAAACGACTTCTCGCGCGCAAGTGCCGCAACCATGTGCAGAGCAATGGGCTTCACCGCCGCCCCGCAGTAACCGCCGTTGGTACTCAATGCGCCGACGCGCGGCTCCGGCACGAACCGATCGATGTCTACTGCGATGATGCTCTTGATCGTGTTGATGAGTGAGACGCCGTGCGCGCCGCCACGCTTGGCTGCGAGTCCGTGCGGGACGATGTCGCTCACATTTGGCGTCAGTTTCACCAGTACCGGAACCGTGCTGTGTCGAACCGCCCACGAAGTAATCCGTTCATTCAGCTTCGGCTCCTGGCCAACCGCACTTCCCATCCCCCGTTCACACATGCCGTGTGGACAGCCAAAGTTCAGTTCGAGTCCGTCCGCACCGGCATCGATAGAGCGATTGATGAGATCGCGCCACTCCTGCTCGCTTTCGCACATGAGCGAAACGATGATCGGGTTGCGCGGAAAGAGCCGCTTCGTCTGTGCAATCTCCTTGAGGTTGACATCGAGCGGGCGGTCGGTGATGAGTTCGATGTTGCTGAACCCAGCGCCTCGCACGCCGTGAACCGTGTGTCCACCAAACCGGCTCGACACATTCTGAATCGCGACGCCGAGCGTCTTCCACACCGCACCGCCCCATCCCGCTTCGAATGCTCGCTGAACCTGCAGCCCGCTGTTCGCCGGCGGCGCGGAGGCGAGCCAGAATGGATTGGGTGAGTGAATTCCCGCAGTGTTTGTCGACAGATCCGTCATCCGTGACCACCTTCTTGCAGCGAAGCGTGGATTGCCTGTGCAGCGCGTTTACCCTCGGCTGCGGCGTTCACCACTTCCTTTCCACCGTTCGTGCAATCGCCACCCGCGAACCATCGCGGACGACCCGTCCATCCCGCCGCATCCACGCGAATGCGGCCGCCTGCAATCTCGATGCCAGGAAGCGTGGCGAAAAGACTGGTCAGCTTCGATTGTCCGATTGCCATCAAGACGAGATCCGCAGCAATCACAAACTCGCTTTCAGAGATCGGACGCTTGTGCTCGTCAAGCCGAACACACGCGACCTGCGAGATGCGATCGTCTCCGTGCAACGCCGTCGCCGTCGCTTGCCATTCAACACTCACGCCCTCCGCGACTGCCGCGTGAAGTTCATGCGCATACCCGCTCATCACTTCGCGCTGCCCGCGATACAGCATGGTCACGCTCCGGATCCCAAGGCCAATCGTTTCGCGGGCCGCATCAAGCGCAGTGTTGCCTCCGCCAATGATCACGGCGCGATTGATCTGCGTGAGATCGAGTGCCTTAAGCTTCATGCTCTCAATCCACTCCACTGCGCCGTGCACGCCATCGAGATCCTCTCCCTGGATGCCGAGCGCGCTGTCGGCGCCGAGGCCGATGCCGATGAAGATCGCGTCATACTCTCGTTCAAGATCAGCGAGCGAGACCTGCTCGCCCACCGTCACGCCCGTCTTCACATCTATCCCGCCGATCGAGAGAATCCACTCAACCTCACTGAGCGCGCGATCGGATTTCATTTTGTATGGCGCGACACCGGTCGTGTTGAGTCCTCCGATGGTCCCTCGCTTTTCAAAGATCGTGCAGGCATGCCCGAATCGTCGAAGCTCGTGTGCAGCGGCAAGACTCGCCGGTCCCGCCCCGAGCAGCGCGACGCTCTTGCCCGTGCTCTCTCCCGCGTCGAAGAACTTCCACCCCTCTTCGTACGCTCGATCCGTTGCGTAGCGCTGCAGTTTCCCGATCGCGATTGGAGGCTGATCGGACTGGTTGTAAACACATGCGCCAACGCAGAGCACTTCCACCGGACAGACCCGCGCGCAACTCATGCCGAGTATGTTCGCCTCGAAAATCGTCTTCGCAGAAGACCGCACATTGTCACTTGCGATCTTACGAATGAATTGCGGAATGTCGATCTCGGTCGGACACGCTTGAACACAGGGTGCGTCATGGCAAAAGAGGCATCGCGTCGCCTCCGCGATGGCATCGCCTCGGAGCAGCGGAAGCTTGAAATCCTCAAACGCGGTCTCGGATCGATGGCGTGGAAGAGGGGCACTCATTCGCGGTGGGCAACTCCATGCATCCGTATGCGACGAACAGAGGAGCAGCCTACCCGCTGCGGTCGATGGGGAAACGCGATTGCGCTCCTTCCGCCCAAGCGCAATGCTTCGGGAAGGGAGCGCAATCCTTGTGCGTGCATTGCCCATGCTGAGCGCACGCGGCAAGTTTGCTGCTGGCTCAGCGGCGACGGCGTCGCGTGACAAGTCCCGCGAATCCGCAGAGTGCAAGCGCGACTGAGGTTGGAACGGCATCCGCGAAGACGCGCCGTTCACCCATGCGGTTCGGGAGCGCTGCGCCGCTCGCCCAGAGGGTGAAGTGCACATGGTTGCCCGATACCTGAACCACGGGTTGCCAGAGCGAAGCGCCGTCGCTCCGGAATGGATCACCCGTCGGGTAGGTCGTGCCAGAGGCACCCCAGGTTGCGCCGGTGTACACGCCCAGAGCAGCGATACTCACATTCATCGCGGTGGTAGTGACGCCCGGCGGTTCATCCCAGTGATACGCCGGAAAGCGGGAAGTGCGCGATAGACAGCGAATGGCGGTGGCGCGTACTGCACGGCCTGCCCAGCCGTTGCGATGATCGCGCCAGTCCTTTCCGATTCTCACGGCGCGCGCAGTCGTCGGCATCTGCCCCAGACCAAGGTCTCGCGAGGCGTGATCAAGGGCTAGGGAGCCTTTACTGGCACTGGGGCGTCCTGCACACATCGAAAGCCAAGGTGCTCAAGACCCGTATCAGGCGTACACGACATGCGTGCGCTCGGACGATAGCTCGAGCAGTAACTCGCATGACAGAGGTACGAGCCGCCGCGATGCACACGGCTCTCCGGTGCCTCTGGGTTTCGAGGATCCGCGCTCTTCGATGGTCCGATCGGATTGATCACGACCTTCGATGCGTCCGTTGACGCAACCTGCTGCGCGTAAGTGTCAGCGCGATACAAATCGCTCGTCCACTCCCACACATTGCCCGCCATGTCGAAGAGTCCGAACGCATTCGCTCCGTAACTCTTCACAGGAGAAGTTCGCGGGTACCCATCCTCTTGCGAGTTCGCGTGTGGAAACTCTCCCTGCCACACATTTGCTCGTTTCGCGTCGAGCGCCTCATCGCCCCAGACGAATTGCTTCTGCGACAACCCGCCACGCGCGGCGCACTCCCACTCTGCTTCCGTTGGTAGTCGCTTGTGCGACCACACGCAGTACGCCAACACATCCTCATAGGCGACATGCACGACCGGATGCTGCAGTTTTCCGACGAGATCGCTTGCAGGACCTTCGGGGTGCCGCCAGTTTGCACCGTTCACCCATTGCCACCACTGCCCTGGATTGTCGAGTCGCACCGCTTGGGAGGGAGGCGTGAAAACAAGCGAACCAGGCTGCAACAATTCATCAGGAGGCTTGGGCGTGCCTGGAGGGCACTGTTTGCGGAGTGATTCCCAATCCACCGCGCGCTCTGCGACCGTCTTGTACTGCGTCGCCTCGACGAACTTGAGAAACTGCGCGTTTGTGACCTCCGTCACATCCATCCAGAATCCATCGACTCGCACTCGATGCGCCGGTCGCTCATCGGCGCGCGCGTAGTCCGCGTCACTACCCATCATGAATTCACTCGATGGAATCCACACCATGCCCTCGGGGGCCTCGAGTGCGGCCGCCTGTTGCATGATCGCGATGACGAGAGCACTCCACATCACAACAGACTAGAGACCTTCCCATGAACTGTCGAATGCAAACTCGTAGTTCTTCCAGCGACCAACCGACGCTGCGTTGATCGGTCGCCGCACCTGTTCGTGGCTCAAGGTAAGAACGGAACGAGCGTTTGCCTCGGGCGCGAGCACCCTCGCGTCCATCGGCAGGCCGAGCGCATCGAGAGCGCGCATCGCGTGCACTTCAGGCTGCGCGACGAGTTCTTCATACACCACATTTTGATGCTTGATACCCAGCGCAACGAGCGCGCTTGGGAGAAACGCACGTTCGGCGGCAATCACGCGCTGCAACGCCGCAAGGCTTCCAGTCCAACCCTTGAGTTGTGGATGAAAGTACGACAGGTACATGCTCAACGCCATGTCACGAGGCTCTCGTGTGACGCGGAAGAGCACCGCCCCGGGCAAGACCTGCGTCACGGCGAGGAGCCATCGCCACGCTTCGAGTGTCTTGTCGAATGACCACTGAGCGTCAGCCCGTCGCATCCTCGCAGCGCCGCGCAAGTACTGGGCTTGAAGAGCATGCAATTGCTCGCGCGGAAGTCCATGCAGGCCTTTTGGCCAACGCCCTGAACTCACCACACCTTCGGCAATGCGGTCAACCCCTTCATACTCACCGATCCCCGAGATCGACGGATGTCGATCCAGCATCTGCTCTAAGAGTGTCGTTCCCGATCGTGGAAGTGCCGCGATCAGCGCAACTCCCTCAACCGGAGCAACCCGCGGCTCGCAGCGCTTGGGGTGGTCCTCAATGAGATCCCGCTGCGCTTTCACATCGCCTAGAAGTCCTTCCACATCGAAGGGCGGCGTGAGATCACGGTGCAATCTTGACGCTAGATCGAATGCCTCGCGAAATCGCCCCGCTTTGTCGAGCATCTGCACCGCTTCGAATCCCGCGACGCGTCGAAGCACGGGACTGCCAGCACTCGCGGCTATCGCGAGTAATGCCTCCGTCGCGGCCGACGCGTCACTTCGAGCCTGCCTCCGCGCGATCATCATCGCGCCCCGCGGATCCCTACTCCACGCGCCACCCTTCCGAACAAAGGCGTCAAAGGCTTCGCGTCGGTGCGCAAAGAAAAGCGCCTCGCCGAGCGCAATGCCGGCCTCGACGGACTGCGGTGTCGTCCCATCGGCCAGCCGCGTCAGCCGATCGACTGCCTGATCCACGCGTCCAAGTCTCTGTCCGACCATGCCACGAAGAAGATTCGCCTGCGCATCCGATGGCGACAAACGCAACGCATGCTCAAGGTCGTCTTCGGCATCCATCAATCGACCGAGATTCAGATTCGCGCTCGCTCGGCCCAACCAGGCATTGAAGTTCCGTCTCGATTTCGCCAGCAACTCATCCGCGACGACAATCGCGCGGTCGAATTCGCCTGTGGTAATGCATCGCTGAAGTGTCGAGAGCAGTGGATCCATGACGAGCCTCGAACAATCATTGTCGCTTCAACCACGCGGCCAGTTGTCGCGCGCTTGCCGGAGCGTACTCAAATCCGAGGGACGGCTCGAAAATCTCAAGCTCCATCAAGAGCGGTTTCCCGTCCTCATCGTTGGCGAGATCCACTCGCGCATAGGCGAGTTCTCCAAATCCAAGGGAGCGCGTGTAGGCAATGACCTCCTCAGCGACCGCGCGTTCGGCCTTGGTCGGCTCGATGCACCCACACACTCCATGGTGATCACCACTCCATCTGGCAGCCTTTCTCGTCGTGTGCGCGTACTGCCCACCGAGAAAGAGGAGGTTCCGCTCCCCCTGCCTGAGCACATCCCCCAGGAGCGGCTGCACGAGGAAATCTCGGCCGAGGAATTCCGCTCGGTGCTCCTTGGCCCGCGCGCGATCATGCCTCGCGACTCGAACGGTTCCGAATGAGGCCGCGGAAATCGCTGGCTTGAGGACGAGTTCGCCCCATCGCTCGAACGCGCGAATCCAATCGCAATCCACACCTTGTTCAACCAGTTCGGTCGGCACAATCGGGATCCCCGCGCGTTTCAACTCTAGGAGGTAGCCCTTGTGCATGTTCCAGCGCAATGCACCGAGCGGGTTCAAGAGCGTTGTGCGAGCTTGAACTCGATCGAGCCACGATTCAAACTCCGAGAAGCGCGCGACATAGTTCCAAGTGGACCGAATGAGCGCGGTGTCGAACTGCGCCCAGTCGATCGCCTCATCCTCCCAACAACACGCGACCGCGGTCACCCCCTCCGCCGCGCACGCTGCCTGCAGCGGAGCGAGATCGTGATCGGCGCGAGGCAACTCATTAGAGGTCACGAGAGCGATGCGCATGAAAGAGCGAAAGCGTACATGACGCGCAGGAACACACCGACACCCCGCGTGCGGGGTATCGGTGTGTTGCGCTTCGAGCTGCGCGAAGAGCGCTTACTGTGGCCGGCGGCGACGACCCGTCATGCCTGCGAGCGCGAGAAGAGCGCAAGCACCAGGTGCCGGCGTGATGGCGAAGTTCGTCATGTCAAAGTTGCCGACAATGTTCTGACCGGCGAGCGCGGTCGGCACGACGAAACCAAGTTGCATCGCACCGATATTGGAGAGGACGGTCGCATAATTTGACCCCTCGAACGACACCCATTGGCTGCTCGTGGCAGAAATGTCGAAGGACACCGTCGACCAAACATTAGGAGCAACCGTCACTGATGCAAACGCTGCGGCGCCGGGATAATTCTGCGGTGTGGCAACACGCAAGGTGATGGTGAGCGCCTCCGCGAGGTCGTGACGAAAATCGAAAGTCAGATTTGTCGCGCCAGCGCCGATCCAGTTTCCAGCGAATGCGCCGCCGCTCGAGCCGAGCGAAGTGGATGCACGAAACACCGTGGCCGGATACCCACCCGCGCTGGTGGAACTGAGGTTGAACACACTCGTCACGAATGACCCGTCGTCCGGGCCGCCCGTGCCCGACCAATTCAGGAGGGTGGCGCTTGAACTTCCGCGCCAGTTGGACGAATTGGTAAGAAACGATTCACTGAAATCAGTGATACTCGCCTGTGCGCTGCACGCGATTGCAAGAATGACAGTAGACGCGATGGGGCGGAACAAACTCATATGCGAGAGCTCTTTCAATCTGGGTGATGCGACTCAGGCGAAGCCTGCGCGCATCTGATGGGTGAGGGAGAGAAGGACGACTCGACAAATCTACGCCGTGGACGATCGCGTATCCAATCGATCAGTCATTTGCAGCATCGATTTCCGATTATTGGCTTTGCTCCCGTGTCCGAGATTCCGCCGAACGGTCGCGTCGAAGGAGATCGATCCATTTTTCCTGCGAAAATGTTCGATGCAAGCAGTCCCCTCGATGGTTCCTGGAGCAAACTCATGCAGCCCGCTTGCATACCAGCGAAGGAAATCGAACCCCCATGCGCCCATCACTCCCCCTGCATCTCTCGACTTCTGCGCTTCTCATCAGCGCACTCACCAGCACCGCGTCCGCACAGACGATTACCCCAGTCGTGACTAACTGGAAACTGAACCTCACGGGACAGACTGGCTATGCCGGCATCTTGGCGGATGTGCAACAGGTTCTCTACTCGACCAACTACGTGTATGTGAAGAGCACGAACATTCCCTCGTACTCGATTGGACCGTGGCCCGGAAGTCCAAACACGCCCTCCAATCAGAACTGGACATTCAAGTTCCCAAAGACACCAACCTACGCGGCGACCGGCGCGGTGGTCGGGCTTGGGCATGTTGGCGTTCTCAACAACGGCGTTGTCTTCTACAACGCGCTTGACGCGATGAGTTACAACAATCAGAACATCTGGCATCAATCGGCGGTCTACTTTGAAGCGGGAGGATTTGACTCATGCAAGGGTCATCCAGCGCCGAGCCGTGCGTATCACCCGCACCAGTACGCGCCCTGCCTCGCTGCACTGGATCCTGGAAAGCACTCCGCTCTCATCGGATTCGGGTTTGATGGAATCCCGATCTACGGAGGCTTTGGCTACTCGAACGCCGATGGTACGGGTGGCATTCGACGGATGCAGAGCGGCTACCAGAAACGCGCGATCACGGTGCGAACGACGCTTCCCAATGGCACTGCGCTTCCACCCAATCAATACGGGCCTCCAGTGAGCACGACCTACCCGCTTGGTTGCTATCAAGAAGACTACCTCTACGTGGCAAAGGGCAATGATCTTGATGACACCAACGCTCGGTTCTGCGTGACACCGGAGTATCCCAACGGAACCTGGGCGTACTTCGCTCCTATCGATGCGAGCGGAAGTCCCGCGTATCCCTTTCTCATCGGCGCTCGCAATCGCGGCGTGGTTGTCGCAGGAAACACTGGGCCAGGTGGAGGACACTTCACCATCACGGAAGCAACGACCAACTTCACCTCAACTCCATGCCTCGCGGATCTCAATGGCGATCGCCTTGTCGATGCAGCAGATCTCGCCATCATCTTGAGTCGATGGGGACTTGGGGGTGGCCTTGGCGACCTCGACCGCAATGGCGAAGTCGGCGGCGGAGATCTGTCCGTACTTCTCAATGCATGGGGCAGCTGCTGATACGATTGTCGCGCTGAGTAGAGTCTCCGCATGCTGCTCGCACCGATGCTTTTCTCAGCCGTGATTTTGGCCCCGCCACAGTGGGTCGATGTCGCGCCGATACTCACACGAAGTTGCACCCCGTGCCACACGGGCGACGGGGCAGGAGCGTATCCACTGGCCTCTGCAAGCGAGTTGCGACGGCGCCGCACAACGGTTGCCGCAGTACTCGCGGATCATTCGATGCCTCCGTGGCTGCCCTCAAACAGTGCAGGGACATTTCTCCATGAGTTGCGAATGACCGACGCGGATCGAGCGGTGCTCAGCGCGTGGGTGGAGGCTGGATGCGAGGCGCCCGAAGTTGATGCTCACACGACGCGCGTGCCAGATCCCGAGCAAAGCGAAAACGCGATCACGCTCCTCATCGCGGACGGGTGGAGCGCGGGTGTCGAAGAACGAGACGCGATGCGGAGCTTTGCGGTTCCCCTCCACAACGAACGCCCGCTTCGAGTCTGCGCGGCACGCGCGCGATTTGCGAATCCTGGTCACGTTGGGCATGTCACCTTCGCCGCTGATAACACCGGCGAGGCGGAGCGGCTCGACGCGCTTGATGGTGCGATTGGATTCAAGCTCGCGGGAGACATCGGCAATGTTTCGAGTGGATCGCTCCTTGGCGTAGGCGCGGATGGGAACTTCTCACTTCCGAATGGGTATTGCGTCGCGATTCCTGCGCACGCCACGCTCGTTGCCGAAGTTCACGCGAGTGGACGAGGAAAGACCGAAGACGCTGGGTTTACCCTCGCGTTGTGTGAAGCGTCGGCGGACGCGACTCTCCTCTCGGCCATGCCGATCGGATCGCGCGGCGCGATTCCAATGCCAAGCGACGCGCCCGAGATCATCGTGACGCAATCAAGCGCACTCGAGTATTCATATGAAATCGTCGCGGTCATCGCGCGCCCCGGTAGGCTTGCGGTTGCACTGCAACTCACCATGCTCATGCCGGGCACCAGTGAATCGAGGGAACTCCTCACGATCCCGCGCTACGACAGTCACCGGGATCGACCCTACGCCTTCGCGAAACCGATTCGGATCGAACACGGAAGCCGACTTCGACTTGCGACGACCTTTGAAACTCCCCTCGCTGCGACGCGATCCACACCCGAGTGCGTGTTGCTCCTGTATCGCGTGCCAAACACCGCCACGCCCGCGAGTTCCGTCGCGCAGCCAACCACTGCAAGCACTGCGGCGCAGCAGGCGAGCGTTCGACAGATGGAGTTGCTCCCGATCTCGCCGACCCTTCGGGCGATGACGAGCGAGGTGACTGCAAAGGAGTACGAGATGATGCTCGCGCGAGCTTGCCCACCACGCACAGGAACGACGCACGCCGCTGGATCGACCTACTTCGATGCCGCCATTTGGTGCAACGCGGCAAGCGCCGCGCTCGGGAAAAGAGCGTGTTACCTCATCACGCAAACCCAACTCGACGCAAATGCGCAGACGGTTTCGGCCATCGTGGAGCTGATCGATGGTGACGGATTCCGCCTGCCAACAAGCGCGGAATGGACCCAGGTGGCTGCGAGCGAAGCGAGTCGAGATGCGGCAGGCTCCGTGTGGGAGTGGTGTGAAGACACGATTGGCGAGGAGCGCGTCGTGCGCGGTGGATCGTGGGCGGATCCGACGGCGCGGCAGTGTGCGGAGACGACTGCGTCTGTCCCCCCAAACTCAAGCAGTGAGTTGTTCGGTTTCCGAGCAGTCGTCGGCCCACGCAATCCGCCGCAGTAACCCGCCTGATCGCTAACTCCAATTCGAGAGCACGACCGCGACATCCGCGCCATCCACCATATTGTTCCCGTCAAAGTCGCCCGCTTCGCGCACTCCCGCTGCGACGGAACCCCAACCGGAGAGTGTTTCCGCGAGATCGGCCGCATCCACGATCCGATCTCCGTTGGTATCTCCTGGGCGCAGTTCCGTAAACAAATATGGTTGTCCATTGAAGCCGAGGTTGACCAGAATCTGACGCGACGCGTTCGCCGCCACAACGATGTAACCCTGCGCCGTCGGCGGAGGGTTGACTACGACGGCGTCGAGTCTGCGCACCGTGTCACCGAGCGACCAAACGAAGGCGAGAGGTTGGTAGAGCGGCGTAAATCCGCGACCCACCATGAAGTCAGGACGCGGTGCGGCGACCACTTCAAGTCCCTGCACTTGTGCGGAAGCATCGATGGGGCCAATGTCGGTCGCGCTCAGCATGTTGTTCGATCGAATGAAGCGCAAGTTGTTCCAAGCCGTTCCAAAGATGGAGTAGCCAATCGGATCCGCCGACATCGGACTACCCGCCATGTGCGTTGCAAGGCTCGCGCTCCCGACAGGCATAATCGAAATCGCATTCCCATTGAACCACCACGCCGCGCGTCCATTGCTCTGACCAACGATGCTGCCATCGTAGGAGAGCCCCAGCGCCTGCGAACTCGTCCCGCTTTCGACCGACGGCAAGACGCTCGCGGTTCCACTCGCGTCCCATGCAATGGCGCGGAGTTGATTGTTGATGTACGCGCTTCCCACTGCAGTGCCCGAGAGATTGACGGCCTGCACAGATTCGCCCCAACCCTTCGGGACATCGAGCGCTTCGACTGTGGCGTCGGGGCGGAGTCGATAGGCACTCGTGCTGCTCGTCCCGCCCCATCCGACCGCCCACCCTGCCTCGTTCGCGTCCTCACAGGTCGAACTCGTCACATTCGATCCACCAAGCACCGTCAACGATTCCGTTCCCTCAGCGATCGCAAGCACTGTGGTGCAAGTCCCGTTCACTGGTGGGCACCAGTTTCCGATCAACAAGTAGCGAGTGCCGCCAAGAAACGCTGCAGGCTCGGTAAAGGTGAAGGTGCCATGCGGCAGTTCAACCACACTCCCATCGGAATCCGTGAGGTACGCGCGCGACCCGCCCGTGGTAGATCCACAACTCGCGTGCCCTAGCACGCGACCATCACTAGAGAGCGCAGTTCCTTTGGTTGGCGCAATCGTTCCAGAGATCGAACACGGCCAGGCCAGACCAGGGACGGGCGTTGCGATGTAACGAGGGGGAGTCGCGAGGGCCGACGCGGAGAAGGCCGCCGCAGCAATCGCATGGAGCGTAAACTTGGATCGAGGCTTCACGAGCGCATCATGCCACAAAGATGCGCACAACCAAACAGATTTCTGTGTGTTCGTAGCGCTCGAGATCGCAGTGGGAGACGCTGACGATCTTGCGAACGCAATCCTCCGCGTCCGGCGAGGTGCGACGCGAGCTGGATCGAAGCCTCGAAAACACTCCCGTCATCGCGAGGAGCGCGAATGCAGACTGATATCGATGGGGCGAGCGCTCTACTTGCAGAGAAAGCGGCGACTTGGTCGATCCCCTCTTTCATCTCTCTCGTATGAGTGGGCAGACCTCCGTTCGTCAATGTCGAGCGGTTGGACGAAAAAGGGACGCCGAGTGAGGATCGCCGCGGAAAGCGATTCTCGCAAGGCGACAAGCCATCGGCAGCGCGCGATGCAAATCACGCGCTGCCGATTCTCATTTACGGCGCGTCATGCACCGTTCGCAAGACGAACGCTGATTTCAGCCGAGAAGATCCCCGTTGGGTCGCCGCGCTCAAGGAGCGTCTTCTCCATGGTCGCAATCTTGCGAAGCGCGATGCCATCGAAGAGCGTCGCACTCCCCATGACAACGCGAACCGGTTGATCGAGATCGAGCATCGTGTCATCGAGCCGAATGACCAACTCCTCAATGCCACTTGCTTCCTCAATCGTGATGACTTGCGCGCTCCGGCTCACAACGACGCGCTGCCCACCCTTCGGTTCCGTGACCGCGAGCCAGTAGAACCGGCGCTCAGTGACATCGTCCTGCAACCAAACGACCTTCGTAGGACGTAGATCCCGAGTGAACTTTGCCATCCACGGGACAGCAACCGCGTCCTCCCGATCCATCCAGTGCCCCTTGCCTTCATGAATCACGACCTCGTGCGGGTATCCACCGACATCCTTCGCCGCATACTCATCAAGCATCGTTGCCCACAGCCGGCCGATCTCATTACGCTTGAATGCCGCATCATTGCCGCCCATATGCAGGGTGAAGGGAAGGTTGCGCAGTCCATCCGGCTTCGTCTCGTTCGGATGCCCCGCCATCATCGCGACCGCCGCGAAGCGGTCGGCCATGCGCGGTGCAAGTTGAAAGACCCCGTCACCGCCCGCGCTGTATCCCATGAGATAGACCCTGTTCGGGTCGACATCTTCGAACAGGATCATGTCGCGAATCAGTTGATCAAAGAGCGGGTCGATGTGCCCTTCATGCCAGAGGTTCCACGAGTTTGTCGGTGCGCGCGGCGCGACGTACACGCCCTCCGCGGGGCGATACAGCCTTTTCTGGTTCTCCCACTGTTGGTCGTTCACTTCTTTCGGGGCGCCACCGCCTCCATGCATGGAGATGAACAAACTCCGCCCTGACGCGGGTTTGTCGCCGTACACGGCAAACCAGAATGGCATATTCACCGCCTCATGCTTGAGCACGCGCGATTGAAACTCCGCTTCGTACCTTGCGCGCGACTGAGCGTTGAACGAATCGATGAGCGCTCTCGTCGCGCTCATCGCCTCCGCCTTGGTCAAACCCCTCTCGATTGCGCGCTCCACAAACAGCGTGAGCGTTGATCCATCCGAAGGAGCAGTGGAAGGTGGGGCCTGATCATCGTTCGATACCGCAAACACGATCGATCCGTCTTGTGGCACACGAAGCTCAAGGTGGTCGTTGAGATCACAACGCTCGTCTCGCGATTGACCGCGCGCGAGTTCGGCGCCGCTCGAATCACGGCAGAGCACTGTGCGCTCCACGCGAGCGTTCGACTCTCGATCTCGCACAACGACGCGCACAAGGCGCTGTCCTTCGAGGAGAGGAGACGCAACGCTCTTGTATCGACTCGTCACATCAATGGCGTGTGCCTCAGGCGCGTCCTCTGTGAATCGCATGGGAAACTCAACTCCCGTGTCACGCCATGTCACAGCGTAAATCCCGTGTTCTGGATTCGTGTTGTCCTGAGCGGCTGCGCGGGCGGAGAACCAGCCCTCGTCGAGCTTCTCTCCACTCGGCTCTGCGGCGCCGGTGAAGTGCCACGCAGCGCCGTCCCAAATCTCCACCCATGAGTGGTTTCCACTCGCATCCATCCACATCGGCACGCCCACAAATCGAGCAGGAATCCCGACGCTTCGGCACGCATCGATCAGCAGGATCGAGAGTCCACTGCAGGAGGCGAGACCGCTCTCCATCGACTCGCTCGGCGACTGATCTGCGCGCTTGCGCTTGACTGAGTACTTCACGTTCGTCTCGGCGAACAGCTTCTGATTCAGGGCAACGGCAGCGGCGTAAGGCGACTCCAGACCTTCGATCATCGGCATGCACTTCGCACGGAGTGGCGCCATCCACAATTCACGCTTCTCCGATATCGATGCGTATGGCAAAATCGCTTCGCGAAACATCGCCTCGTCGACGAGCGCATGCCACGGCGCTTGTTCCCATGCCTTGGTCGCTGCATCCACATGCGCCAGCAAGAACGATGCGTCAAGCGTTTGGCGATCTTCGCGTGGCATGTGCTCAATGAGCCACTCCATACTCGCACGTTGCGTGCTTGGTACTTCGGCGAGTGCGCGCTCCAGCTGGATGCGATCGGAATCTCCAACTCCGATGCTTGGCGGCCCCAACGCCCACACCCGAGTGCAGATTGCAAGTGTCAGGAGCCACGCGATTGCCCGTCGAATAGACATCCGCGCAGTGTACTCACCGAACTTACAAACTCGGCTGCCTCAGAATGTGATGCTCACTTCATCAAGGATGACAACAATCCATGTGAAAAAGAGCAAGAGATGAATGAAGCCATGTACCACATTCACCCGTCCGCGCGTGAGATTGAATGAGGCGAGAAAGAGCGTCGCGACGAGAAGTACGATGTAGGGAGACTCAAGACCGAACTCCGGATTCTGACCGCTGACTCGGCGCACAACCATCACGGCAGGGAATGTGAGTCCGATCGTCGCAAGGGCACTCCCGAGCAGCACATTGATCGAACGCTGCATGTCCTGCTTTCGCGCGGCGCTGACCGCGGCGAGCGCTTCAGGCGCAAGAATCAGCGCCGCAATAAAGACGCCGCCCATCGGGGCAGGAAGCATCGCAGTCGCAAGTAGCCCGTGGATACTCGGCGCAAGACCTTCCGCGAGCAGCACCACGGCGATCAGCGAGAAGACGAGAAGCGTGACGGAGCGGCCGACCCCAGTGCGCGCATCGGCCGCGCTCGGCAGAGGAGACGAATCAGACTCCGCCTCTCGGAACTCGAAGAACTCACGATGCCTTGAAGATTGCATCCACAAAAACGCGATGTAGATACCGAGTCCAGCGACGGACACGAACCACTCCATCGGGTCACTCATCCATCCGCCTGGCTCTGATCGCGTGAATCTCGGGAGGATGAGCGTGAGTGTCGCGAGCACGACAATCATGGACAAGTAGTTGCCGGCCGACTGCAGATTGAACTTGGCTTCGGTTCGTTTCCACGCGCCAACGAGAATGACGATGCCGACGAGGAGATTGAGGATGATCATCAACACCGCGAACATCGCGTCACGCGCAACCGTTGCTTCTCCCTTTGCCCCGAGCATCAGTGCGCAAACCGCCGCGACTTCGATCGTAATCGCCGAAAGCGTAAGAATGACCGTCCCGATCGGTTCGCCGAAGTGGTGTGCCAACGACTCCGCGTGCATCATCGCACGAAACGAGGATGCCAAGATGCACGCCACAAGGAAGAAGAACCAGAGACGACTCTCCATACCATCCCCAATCGATGGATGCCAGTCGCCGAGGATCGCGACTCCAGCGCACAGCGCGATAATCAATGGGATCTCTTTGACGATCCAAGGGACTTGCTGTTCTCGAGCGGCGGCGTGGGAGCGAATCCTCGTCATCGCGGAGCAATGTACGGTGAATTGCGGCATATGCGCGGAATGCGCTCGCGGTCGCCGTGTCGCGCAAGGACTTCTGGCGCGATCAATGGGCATTCCTTGCGCGAAAGAGGACTCGCTCGCCTGCCGCGATTAGCTACTATGACGCCCCGACTTGGATCGAGGAATCATCCCATGAGTTCAACCGCCTCCACCGCTGCTTGTTGTTCCGCCACCCCTTGCGCCCACCCATTCACCGCCGACGATCGCGCGCGACTTGAGGCGGAGGTCGAGGCATATTGCCAAGAGTTGCGGCCGATCGAAGAAATCTGTTACCTCGAACATCGTTTCAACCCCGCGATCGCTGAATTGGCGAAGAAGCACAACATCCTCGGCATGCCCGTACCCAAGAAGTACGGGGGTCGTGGCGCGGATGCTGTCACCTACGCACGCGCGCTCGCTCGCATCAATCGTGAAGGCTCGGGACCGCGCACCTTTTTCTCGGGACAAACTTCCATCGGCCAGTATCCCGTCACGCGATACGGCACAGAGGAGCAAAAGCAGCGCTACCTCCCCGCTTCCTGCTCGGGAAACTGCACGATGGCGTTCGGACTGACGGAACCCGATGCTGGGTCGAACCCGCTCGAAGGCACGACGACCTACCGCCGCGAAGGCGACAAGTTCATTCTGAACGGCGTGAAGTATCTCATCTCGAACGGCACGCTCGCAGACGCGATTGTGCTCTTCGCGTTCCCGGAAGGAGCCACCGGTGCCGCACGACGCATGACCGCCTTCATCGTCGATACGGCGGGCGACTCGTTCGAGAAGGAGCAATTGCACGCGAAACCTGGCATGTTTACCTGCGATACAGCCATGTTCCAGATGAACGATCACCCAGTCCGTGGCGACAACATGCTCGGCAAGGAAGGTGAAGGATTCCGAATCGCCATGCACTCGCTCGTCTCGGGACGACTCTCCGTTGCATCGGGGTGCCTCGGATCGATCGAGGACTCGCTCGCCGAGTGCATCGAGTATTGCCGAACGCGCAAGCAGCACGGGAAAGAAATCGGGAAGCACCAACTTGTGCAGGATCACCTCGCAAAGATCGAGATGGCGCGTGCGACGAGCGAAGCGATGATCATCCGCGCAGCGATGGCGAAGCAGGCGTCTGATGAGAATCCAGGCAACAGCGAACTCTACGCCGACGCTGACTTCAAGGTCGCGCAGGCGAAGTTCTTCGCGTCCAACGCCGCGTGGGAAGCGTGCGATCACGCAGTCCAGATCTTCGGCGGTCGCGGATGGAGCGAACTCTACCGACCCTTCCGCCATCTCCAAGATGTGCGCGTCTGTCGCATTTATGAAGGGACGGACGAAATCATGAAAATGAAAATCGCCGTCAAGCTCCTCGGCAAAGACTACGAAGCATTTCGGTGAATCTTGCGCGCTCGCAACCTGCGGCGCGATCCATCCACTCCACCGACAACGCAGTAGGCGCGGCGCCTCGCTCGCTTCTGACCCCGCCCGCGCGGGGCGTCAAGGGCTCACGCGAGCGACGCGCGCACGGCGGCCCAACCATCTTGGAGCACTTTGTCGGCAGCTGCCTTGATCAGCGACTGACCTACTGCACTGACAAGGCCCTTGCGTTCTGTCACACACGCGGTCCAATCGATTCGAGTCGAAGCCGGGTCGATCGCGGAGAACTTCATGACGCTTTCGACGGTGATGCCCATGCCGATGCCGCTGCTCTTGGCGACAAGCGTGAGCGTCTGCGGCGCGGTTTCCGTACAGGTCAGCGTCGTCCGCATCGTGCCGCGCATGAAGCTGAACCCCGGTCGCACGACGAGTTTGAGCGTGTCTGCGTCGGTCCGTTCGACGCTCTCCACATCGCGCATCGCCTTCGCGACGCCCTCAAGATCTCGCAACGCGCGCACCGCCGCCTCAAGACTGACCGCGAGTACTTCCTGTCCGGTGAATGGTTCCATCGCCGCCATGTGGGTATGCCCTGAGGAGTTTGAAATCGCCCCCGACGACTTGTCAGGGGCGAAGATCGTAGCAACCCGTCGGCGTGTGGAAGAGCGTGCCTACTCCGGATTTCCAATCATGGTTGTATCCGTTGGCTTCGTCAGTTCGACGCTCCACAGAATCGCGGTTTCCACCGCCTTTTCATGAGCAATGCGCGCGGGGATCTGCACGGTCCACTTCAGGAATCCCTGCGGTTTTTCGTGCTCGACATAATGCTCCTGGGTTTCAAGGGCCGGGCTGACGCGGAGCAACCGGACTTGAATCTTCTCATTGCGCGACACCGGCATCCGATCAAACACCTCGACCGTCATCGGTTGCGTGCTTGTGCTCTTGAGATCCACGCGGTAGTCCCACACCATCACATCGGTCTTCCCGAAGATACCGCGCTGCGACGCATCCTTCTTCACGAGCACTCGTTGCGCCGTAATGCGAGGATCGGTGCCGAGCCAGAATGTCATCTCCGCACCCGGCGCAAGGTCAGGAAGCGTCGTCTTTCCCACCGAGTCGCCTCCGAGAAACACCGTCGCGGGTCCAGCGAGGAATTGATAGCTTGAAGTGTTCGCAGTGACCGCCTTGATGTATACGGCTGACTCGACAAGTGGTCGCGCGACATGCGTGAAGGTCGGCTTCGTCTCGATACTTGCGATGCGTAAGGAACGCGACTTCTGCGTGTCGGACGGAATGGAGACCGCGCGCGGAATCGGGAAGTTCACAACCGCACCACTCGAAACCACCTGCGCGTCGCTGAAAAACGCGGCAAGGGCTGCGCTCTTTTCCATAGGCGCCGCATTCGCCAGTGCTTCCGATGCAGGCGCGTCCATCTCCGACCTTCGATACTCCGGCACTGGTGCCGCGTCCACCGCGAATCCGAAACTGCGGCCCTCGACAGGCGGCGGAGGCACATAAACATCCACAAATGTCGACGCGACATCCATGGGCATCGCGCGTTGCGCCGGCTGCGCGGTGGAAAGCGTCAGGATGACGTCTTTCCAGTCTTCCCCTGATGACTGCCGGATTTCCGCGTTGTACTCGACGACGAGCGCACTCGATTCCATGTCCGCTCGCACGGCATAGCGCGGCGCCCAACCCGCTTCACGAACGAGATACTTCAGCGTCACGGTTGCGGGGGCATTGCTCGTACGGCCAATCGAAACGACCGCAGTCCGCTCAAGCTTCGTGCGCCCTCCAAGCGCATTCACGGTTGCTTGGGCCGAGTTTGCCAAGTCGAGGTTGTCGCGGCGACGCGCGTCCAACTTCAGTCGCTGTTGAATCAGTTCCCCCCGAGCACTTGCAAGAAACGCGACTTGCGAAGCCAACGCCGTAGGATCGAGTGCCTTCGAACCGAAGTCCTTCGCGTTCTCCGTCGCGGTCTTGGATGCGATGCTATTGAGCAGCGCGTTCTGGTCGTTCAATAACGCCGCCTGGAGTTCGATTGCCTCACTCTCGCGCATCGCGATCTGCAGGTTCGCAATCGCTTGCTTGAGCTCTGGGCTGTTCGTGACATCCGTCGTCGAGACGCGCTCGAGGTAGCGAACATCAAGGAGTTTGCAATCGCCGTTGGGGGCAATCACGGTGGCCTGCAACGACTCCGATTCGAGCTCCGAGGGAAGTCCCTCAAACCGGAGTTCGAACAGGCCTGGCGACTCGGGCGCGTCCGCGGTACGCGAAACCATCGCTCGGCCCTGATAGAGCGTCACTTCACTGATCGGAGCGGCCGCCACAAGCACCTGCGCAACGGGCGCGTCCTGCAACGGACTCGCGAGCACGCTTTGGACGAGAGCAGTCGACGAAAACGCAAGCACAAACGCGGAGAGCGATCCGATCCGAGAAATGGTGTTACGGCGCATGGTCGCAATATATGTTGATGCGCCGCATCGCGTCTCACGCGAATCCCCTCGCGATCAGTGTCTTCAACCGCCGTAGATTCCATCCATCGGATCGGCAGAATCGCTCGCGTCCGAGTCGTCGAGAGGATGCAGGCTCGCGACCGCAAGAAACGCCGCAATCGCGAGCAGTAGCACGCCGAGCATCTTCCAGAATGTCGCGGCACCGCGGTTGGGAGATCTTCGAGCAAGTCCCCCAAAGAGAAGTGCGCCTACCGGCAGGCAAGCAACCACAAACCACGACCACGGCGGAATCCCCATCGTGTCATACGCCCGACCAGCCATCGCGACCGATGCTGCGAGCACGCCCGCGACAAGTGCAAACGCGCCGCCCGCAACCGGCTGCCCTTCCGTGGATGACTTCCACCCAGCAATCGCGGTGGTTGCGGCCATGCCTGCAGCGGCGACCGCCGTCGCCGTACACAGGACGGCGAAGGACGCGCAGCCAGAAAGCATCGCCAACACCGCGAGAGTTGCAAAGACGACCGCCGCACTCCAGAGCGCTGCACCACCCGCGAGCGTGAATGCATACGCACTCGCCCCACACAGCAATCCAAGCGAGAGTTGTCTCGTGAAAGACGACTCCGGAAACTCAACGAAGCTGCCGATCACGAAGGCAGCGCTCACCACAAAGCCCACGGAGAGCAGTCGATCGACGCCCCGCGACGACATTACTCGAAGCGTCGAAAGCACGGGCGCGAGGATCGCCAGCGCGACTGCAATCAACGCCAGTCGATGCCAGCGCTCAATCGGCGCGGCTGACTCCACCGCACTCCACGGAAACTGACGCGAGATGGTTTCGTAGGAAGTTTCGCGCACGAACGAAACGAGAAACGCGAGGGCGAGCGCAAAACCCGCGCTCATTTCCACAATCGATCGGCGCGTGCGGAATGGCCCCACCAGCGCGGGTGCGGCGGCGCAGCATGCCACGAACGCGGGGATCAACACCACGCTGCCTGCGTACTTGAGAAGCTCGGTGGAATCCATGGTCGTTACTCGGCGACGGCGGCTTTCACTTCGTCGCCTTCGATCGCGATGATCAAGCGCACTTCGTCCCCGAGCATTTTCGGTGGCTTTTCAATTCCCCACTCCATGCCGAAGTCGCTGCGCTTGATCGTGAGCGTGCACTCAAATCCAACCTTCTTGCCCATTGGGCCTTTCCCAATTCCAGCAACAAGGCACTCTGTGGAAACGGATTTCGTCACGCCTCGCAGGGTCAATTCGCCGTCAATGCGCCAGACTTTCTCACCCAAGCGCGTACCAGAGACGGAGACAAATCGAATCTCAGGGAACTCCTTTGCGCTGAAAAAGTTCGGGCCCTGCAGATTTGCGTCAAGCTTCTCGCTTCCACTATCAATGTTCGCGACTTTCGCCGTGACAGCGAATGACGGCGGCGCACTGTCATCCAGTGGCCACGACACGGTTCCTTCGAGCGCGTTGAGGCGCCCCCAGAAGAAACCCGCGCCAAGGTGTTGAATGCGGAACAGCGCGGCCGAGTGCACGGCATCGAGCTTGATGTTGATGGGCTCGCTGACGCTCGCGACGATGGCAGTGGATGACCGCGGAACCTCCCCGCGCGACATGAACCCAAATCCAAGAATGCCCGAGAGCGCGAGAACAGAGAGTGCAGTGGTGAGAGGCATACGACAAGATCTCCGTGGACAATGCTAGCGCCTAGCGCGCTCCGTTCATCGGCGCGTAGTTCCAACCGTCGACTGCACTCACGGATCGTGCGTGCATCGCCTCCACGAGCCGCGCTACGATTTCGGGATGCAAAGACGCGACATTCACCGACTCCATTGGGTCGGCGTGGAGATCGAACAGTTCGAGCTTCGCGTCGACAGGTGACTTCGCCTTGGATCGAACGAGCTTCCAACCACCATCACGAACGGCCTGCTGTCCGCCAAGCGCCGGGTTCTCCCACACTAACGGCGGCCGTGCGAGAAGCGACTCGCAGGCTGATTCACCCAGCATCACGCGAGAGAGACTCGTGCCATCCAAGGGTGCTGCACAAGACACGCCGGTCATTGCAAGAATCGTGGGGAAGATGTCGTAACCCACCACCGGCGCATCGCACGTCGAGGCGAGCGCGATGTGTCCTTTCCATGACGCGATGAATGGAACGCGAATGCCACCCTCCCAAAGCGAGTTCTTCGATCCGCGTAGCCCTTGGTTCGAAGCAAAGAACTTCGGATCGAACCCCCCGAGTTCCCATGGGGCACCGTTGTCACTCGTGAAGAAGAAAATGGTTTTCTCGAGCTCGCCCGCGTCCGCGACTGACTGCATGATGCGACCAACGGCTTCGTCAATCTTCGACACCATTGCGGCATAGGTCGCACGTGGCTTGTCGCAAGCGAGGTAACTCTTCTTCCCGTCATAGGACGACTCCTCGAATGCGTAGCGATCGACTGCGTCTTGTGGTGCCTGTAGCGCGAGATGCGGGAGGTTCGTTGCGAAGTACACGAAGAACGGAGCATCGAGCGGTGCCTTTGCGGATATCCAACGCACCGCTTCTTGCGCACAAAGATCCGGAACGAACTGCTCCCCGGTCTTCCCTCGATCATTGCCGACGAGCGGAACCTTCTCGCGGTCACTCTCCAGATACGCGGCGTAGTGGTTGTGTGCGTTGCGTTGGCAGAGGAAGCCATAGAAGCGATCGAATCCCTGCGCGAGCGGATGCCCAGCGTTGTCGCCGGGTCCTCCAAGTCCCCACTTTCCAAAGCATCCGGTTGCGTAACCCGCGCCTTGCAATGCGCGGCCGAGCGTGAGGGTGTTCGCTTCGAGCGCGCGCTGCCCACCAAAAGTTCCATCCGGAGCGTTGGCGACCTCTTGATTGTCACGAATCTGCGCGTGTGCGAGCGATCGACCGGTGAGAAGCGCACAACGACTGGGCGCACACACGCAGGCACTCGAATACGCCTGTGTGAAGAGCATTCCTTGTTCGCGTAGGCGATCGATGTTCGGCGTCTGAATGACCTGACTTCCAGTGCAATGGAGGTCGTGCGCGCCGAGGTCGTCACAGAGGATCAATACAATATTCGGGCGCGGGTCCGTTCCCTCTGATGCAAGTCCTGCAGCATTCGTCAAGAAAACGCCTAGGACCGCCAGCGCGGTGTTCGATTGGATCATGCGGTCAGACTACCGGATGAATCGGAGCAACCACGCGCTCGCACCTCCCGCATGCGCGGTCGATTCGTAAGCGCTGGGGATGCTGTCCGTGAGTTGAAATGCACTCCCAAGCATCGAAGCGAAGTCCGCAATGGACATTCGGCGCGGCCCTCCTCGCAACTCATGCTCGCTGAAGTTCAGGAAAACAATCGACGCTCCGCGCTGTGTGCATCGCAGCAACTCAGCGACGTATGTTGGGCGATCCGCATCCGACAGTACATGACAGAAGCCACAGTCGAGCACACTGCTGGCCAATCCGTCCTCGACGACGCTTCTCATATCGCATGCGTTCGCAACTTCGAACCGAACGCGCGCGGCGACCCCGGCCTCTAGCACGCGCGCACGCGCCGCTTTGATCGCGCGGGGGACAAGATCAGTGCCGAGGACTTCAAGCCCAGCCTCCGCGAGAAAGATCGCGTTGCAACCCGTTCCACAACCGACATCCAAGACAGTCGACGAGAACCAGCCACGCGCGTGCGCCTCCCGAACACCGCTTTGCACTCGTTCAATCTCCCACGGCGGCGGCGGGGTTCCGTCCGCGTACACCTGGTGAAAGAACGGCGGCGGAACACCCCGCGAATCTGCGATTCGATCCACTCGATCGGTTCCTGCTGGTTGCTCTGGCGAGATCACAGGCGAAAGGTACGCGACCACGGAACCGCCCAAGAGTGGCTGTTGCTGGTGCGCTTCGACGACGAACAGCACTGGAGACGGGGGAAGGGCGACCAAAACTGACGAAAACCGCTCCTCCATCATGCAAACGCCGCACAGAGCGCTGAACTTTGGACAAGTTTCCTTGCAGCTGGGGTGAATGGCGCTAGATTCACCGAAGGCAATGAGGGTTGCCGATGCTGCGATGGGTCGTTGGACTCGTACTGCATTGTCTGGAGGTTCGAGGGTCTGAAGTCAAGTAGGAGCGACGCTGGCTGGGAGGCCGCGCGTCGACATTTGAAAAGGGAGTCTGCTCAATGGCTTTGACTGCGCGTGCTGCCGTGATGGCGGTTGTTGTTTCTGGCGTGGGCCTTTCCGCCGCTCACGCTGGATTCGTGTACGACACAAGTCACACCAATCGCCGTACTCAGGCATGGGTCATCGGAAGCAGCGTCGAAGTCGATGCCACAACCGCCCTTGGTCCATGGTACGGAAGTGCGTTCTACTCGGATGCAACGACCGCAGTCCTCGCAAACCAAGGGTCTGACCTTGGCGCAAGCCAGATGACCTTTTCGGGTGGCGCGCAAACCAGTTCAAGCGTCGCCATCGACCTGCATGCACAGAGCGTTGCCAGTACCCGCTTTGGCGTGACGAGCGCAGGCGCGCTGCAATGGATTGTGACGACCAACTCGGTGGCGAACGGCTTCGAGAATATGTCCTCGATCAGCATCTCACTGATGGATCTCACCACTGGGCAATTCCTCTTTGCGCGGACCGGAAACTCGAGTGGCAACGGGAGCATCCAACTCATCGCGTCGCACAACTACGAACTCGTCATTTACGCTGACGCTGAAAGCGGCAGCGCCGGCTCCACGGCAGCGACCTACAACGCAGGCCTCCAGTTTGTCGCGGTCCCAACTCCAGGCGCGCTCGCGCTGCTTGCGCTCGCAGGAATTTCCGCCCGCAGCCGGCGTCGGCTTGCCTGAGCGGACTGGCCATCGCTAAAGAAGCATCGGCTCGCCATTCGCCGCATGCGAGTAGCGAGCCGATTGTGCTTTCACAGACGGTGGAGCGCAGACCGAAGTCAGCACGAGTAGCAGTAGTTGCACGGCCCCCAGTTGTTAAGAAGCATCATGAGATCCTTGTGATCCACCAGCCCGTCTTGGTTGTAATCTCCAAGGGTCCCGGGGTCACCCAGTCCCCAATGATCAAGCAGTATCACAATGTCAGCCGAATCGATTGAGCCGTCGCCTGTCAAGTCCGCGAGGCACTCGCAAGCGTCGAGGATCTGGTTCGCATTCACATCGAGTGCCTGATTGTCAATCAATTCTTGCTTGTCGGTCTTCCCGTTGAGATTGCAATCCTCGTCCCATTCCACGACGAACCACATCGGCCGAATCTCGTTGCCCGACGCTCCTGCCGAACCACCGCATAGCAACGATGAAGGAATGTCCTCCCACTGATTTGCAGCGGTGAATATGCCCGCCTGATTCCGAAAGTGCAAGACTGTCGACTCCTCGTCGCAGTTGTCGTTTGGTGGCGCACAAAAGCCGTAGGACCATGGGTCCCACTCCCACGAAGTTCCATCGATCCACCGCCACTTCCCCTCCTTGACCGCGCCAAACCACGGTCCGACTGGGCCAGCCCACGCGATGGGTGAGTCGACGACATTTTCGTAAACCCAACTCGCCTCCGCTTCGGATGAAAATGTTGCGAGGTGCGCTTGAACAGCGTGCGCGTATCCGACCGATTCGTCCCACGTTGCGGTGGGTGCGTAGATCATGCCGTAGACATGACCATTGCCACCATCCTCAACTCTCCAAACCGATTGGGGTTTTGCTGAGGCGGCGGCAGAGAGACAGACAGTCGCGAGCATGAACAACTCTGCGCGCATCAAGCGACACTTCGTCATGATGAACTCCTGATGTGATCCCCAACCATGGAGGAACACTCTCAAGAGCACGCGATGTTTCTTCGATCACCGAATGGGGGAATGTGCAGCAGTCAAGTTCGCGCGCAAACTTCGCCAACCATGCGCAAAGGTTGCCGACTCGCGCGCTCACCCGCGCAGCGAGCGGAGATTGCGTCATGGTTTCGGTAGCGTTTGCGAGAACGCATGCACCATGTGATGCTCGTACTTCTCGCTCGGTCGGAGCACAACATTCGGCCAACCCTCGACACCCTGCTTGTGAATCGCATCCGGAAACACCTGTGTTTCAAGGCAAATCGCAGCATGCTTGGCGTACACCGCGCCATCCTTTCCAGGCACACCATCCAGAAAATTCCCGCTGTAGAACTGAATCCCAGGTTGATTGGACCAAATTTCCATCGTTCGACCAGAACTGGGATCCCGAAGCACTGCACTCAACCAAAGGGATCCTTTCACAATCTTGCGATCCAAAACGAAATTGTGGTCATAGCCGCCCGGATCCTCTTTCACCGCAGGTAACTGGGCGATGTCCTGACCAATCCGCTTCTCCTTGGTGAAATCAAGGGGAGTGCCTCCAACCGGTTTGATTTCGCCGGTCGGGATGAGCGTCGCGTCTCCCGGCGTGTAGCGGGACGCAGGCAGCATCAGCGTGTGATCGAGCACCGAACCAGACGCGTGGCCGGCGAGATTCCAATAGGTGTGGTGTGCGAGATTGACCGGGGTCGCCTTGTCGGTCACGGCAAACATGTCGACCTTCAGTTCGTTTGCATCCGTGATCGTGTAGACGACCTTTGCATCCACGTTTCCTGGATATCCCTCCTCGCCATCGATGGCGCGATAGGTGAGGGTGAGCGACGGACCTTCATCCGTCATCGCCGCCACTCCACTCCACACAACCTTGTCGAAGCCCTTCACACCTCCGTGCAGGTGGTGCGCTCCGTTGTTCGTCGCGAGTTTCGAGATCGCACCATCGAGTGTGAACGACCCTCCGGCGATGCGGTTCGCGCAACGCCCTGCGGTGCAACCAAAGTACTGGGTACGCGCGACATAGTCCGCTGCACTCTGGCGCCCGAGCACGACATCTGTCAACGCCCCCGTCGCGTCGGGCACCTTCAGTGCAACGATGATCGTCCCGTAGTCGGTGATCTGGGCTTCCATACCGTTGCAATTCTTCATCGTCCACAGATGCACTTCTTTCCCGTCAACAGTGCCCCAAGGGGCAACCGAAATGCCAGGACCAGGAGTGGTACTCGCCGCAGCGAAAGCCGCCGCGATCATGCATGGGGTCAAGATGGCGAATAGAGCAAAGGAGTGCATAGTGAGTTCCTCGAAGTGTCCAACGATGATTCAAGTCTGCGTGCGAGACGCGCGTTCCGCGCGCCGCGCCGAGTAACGGCGTACCAATTCATCCGTCGCGATGCCCACGAGCAGCACCCCGCCAATGACCGCGAATTCCAATTGTGAGCCCAGGCCGAGCAGGATGATCGCAGTGCGCAAAACAAGCAATGTGGCAGTTCCGATGAGCACACCAAAGATGTTCACCTCGCCGCCGCGAAGGCTGCAACCGCCAAGCACGGCTGCCGCAATCGCGTAGAGCTCGTAGAAGTTCCCGAAGTCCGACGGCTGCGCACTTCCGATGTCGAAGATGAAGAGCATGCCGCCGAACCCAGCGAGCAGACTACAGATGGCATATGCCGCGGTCGTCAACCACGCGGTGGGAACGCCGGAGTAGCGCGCTGCGCTTTCATTCCGTCCGGTCGCGAGAAGCCATCGACCCCACACCGTCTTTGAAAAACAAAAACCGAGGACGAGGGCGAGCATAAGCACCGGGATCACTGTTGCGGGCAATCGAAACTCATCGAGGAATGGAATCTCAATCCGTGCCAGAGCAGGCGCACGCACTCCCTCAAACTCGCCTTGAAATCCTTGCGATTGATCCCCAGTCATCCACCGCGCGATGCCGCGATACAAGAGCAAGCCACAGAGCGTGACGAGAAACGGCTGCAGTCGAAGTCGCGTCACGAGGAGCCCATGAAACAACCCAATGCATGCGCTCATCGCGAGAACAAGTGGAATCACTGCCCAAGGCGACCAACCATGTTCCACGAGGAGCCACGGGGTCATGATGCCTGCGAGGCAAACCACCGAGCCGATGGAAAGATCGATGCCCCCCGCCACAATCACGACGCTCGCGCCAAGTGCGAGGATGGAGAACAACGCGGTCCGCTGCGTCAAGTTCATCAGATTGACGCCGCTGAGAAATCGCTCTCCATAGATTGACGTGAAGACGCAGATTGCCGTGAATAGCGTCAGGATGCCAAGACTCTTCTTCATGCGCCACCACCCGTGGCGTGGCGCATGATCGCCACCTCAGTCGCCTCACTCGCCGCGAACTCGTGGACGATATTGCCGTCGTGCATCACAAGCACTCGATCCGCGAGTAACAGAATCTCCTCCAATTCGCTTGACGCGAAAAGAATTGCGCTCCCGGATTGCGCGAGGCCGCGAATCTGAGCGTGAATCTCCGCGCGCGCGCCGACATCGACGCCGCGCGTCGGCTCGTCGAGAAGAAACAGTTTGGGCGCAATCGCCATGAACCGGCCAATCACGGCCTTCTGCTGGTTTCCACCGGAAAGCGTGCGTGCCCGACGATGCGGAATTGATGGTCTCAGTTGCATGCTCGACATCATCCGGTCCACAAGACGGCGCTCGCTCGCCGCATGCACCATGCCCTTGACGCGGTGCTGGTCGATCCACGCGAGTGAGAGATTCATCGCAACGGAATTCTCAAGGAAAAGGCCGTTGCGGGCGCGATCTTCCGGAACGAGTGACACTCCATCGCGCACGCGTCGCGCAACATCCCCCTGCAAGCGTGCGCCATCGAGATGCACGCTCCCTTGGCTCCGATGAATCCCCGCAATCGCCTCAAGAAGTTCGGTACGACCAGCGCCAATGAGACCCGCGAGACCCACGATCTCGCCTTCACGAATTGTCAATGAGACTGGCCGCGCGTTTCGATGGAGGCTGACAAGGGCTTCCACTCGCACGCGAATCGCCGACCGGTCTCTCGGTGCGCGCGCAGTCGGCCCCGCCGTCACGCGACCAACCATGAGTCGCTCAAGAATCGCCCGGTCGCAATCGACGCGCGCGAGTTCCCCCGTCTGCCGACCATCTCGAAGGACCACCACTCGATCAGCGAGTGCGAGCACTTCATCGAGGTGATGTGACACAAAGAGAATCGCGACCCCGCGTGCGCGCAGTCCCCGCAGCAATTCGAGCAGCCGCTGCGTTTCGTGCGAACTCAGGCTCGAAGTCGGCTCGTCAAGAATGAGAATGCGAGCTTCGGTCGAGAGCGCTTTGGCAATCTCGACAAGCTGGCGTTGGGCGATGGAAAGAGCGCTGCACGCCGTGCGAGGATCGACCGCGAGCCCGACGCGCGCCAGCCAGTGCGCGGCCTCGCGATGCATCCTCGTAAGGTCAAGCAAACCAAAACGAGCCGGTTCGCGCCCAAGGAAGATGCATCCCGCCACGTCCAGATTCTCCGCAAGATTGAGCTCCTGATGGACAAGCGCAATACCGGCGCGCGACGCATCTCGCACGCCCTGCAGACGGCGGGGCGCCCATGCCCCCGCTGCATTGACGAAGTCGAGCGCGCCATCACTGTGGTCCACCACACCAGACAAGATCTTCAACAGCGTCGATTTCCCGGCGCCATTCTCACCGACAATCGCGAGTACCTCGCCTCCACGCACCTCGATGTTGATATCCGCGAGAGCAAGGACGCCGTCGTAGCGGTGCCCAACACCCCGCACTCGCAACACCGCGTGCGGCGCGGCGGTCGCTTGCTCGGCATGATGCGAATCACGCATCACGCCTTCGACGCGGCCTTCCCCGCCTCGAGTTTCGCCTTGAGGTCGGTCCAGAACGCATCCACATTGTCCTGCTTGATCACGCGGGCGGGGATGGGCAAGACGCCGCTGGCGGGCACCATGGAAAAGTCGCCTCTCGTGAATGCGTGCAACATCTTGACACTCTCAAATCCGTATCCGTAGGGGTCCTGCACGACAGTCCCGAGCACGATGCCCTTGCGAATGCCCTCAATGACATCGGCCCCCTCATCGAAGGCGGCGATCTTGATCTCGCCTGCTTTTCCAGACTGTTTGAACACTTCGACGGCGAGCGTGGAGTTGTATTCGAACAATCCGGTCACGAGCGCGAGATCAGGATGCTTGATCATCACATCCTCGATGTTCGCCTTCGCTTTCGCCCGATCAAACGAGTCCGTCCATGTGCCCACGATCGTGTATCCGGACTCGGTAATCACTTTGGATGGCTCGTCGTAACGGGTTGGATCGCTGCTTCGTCCGAGCAAACCATCAATGAATCCCTGGCGCCGACGCTTCGCGTTGTCCTGCTCCAATCGACCAATGAAAATCGCGACTTCCCCGCCCTTGCAGCCCTCACGAGCAAGCTCGCCGCACATGCGACCCGCGATGTAATTGTCCATCCCGATGTAGCAGAGCCGAGGCGAACTCGGCGCGTCCGAGTCATTCGTGATGAGCAGCGACTTCTCCGCGACAAATCGCAAGACCTCCACTTGATTCTTGGGATCAATGGGGCTCACGGAGACACCGTCGACGCCGCGGATGATGAGGTCTTCGAGCATCCGCTTCTGGTCACTGAGTCCGCCACCAGGAAACTCCACTGTGACATCGCAGCCAAGCTCACGCCCTGCGGCGATCGCGCCAGCCTTGGCGATCGTCCAGAAGTCCGCGACGCCGTTGGAGACAAACGCGACATGCGCACGCGCCTTCGGCTGCTTCGCATACTCCGCAATGCGCGCCTTCTGTGCGGCAACAAGGTCGCCCTGCACGGCGACGCCCGCGACGCTGAGGATCGAAAGGGCGAGTGCGAGACTAGAGAGAACTGCTTGTTTCATGCGCATTGGAATACTCCTCGAGAATCGTGTCGGCTCCACTCAGCCGACGGTGACGCCGCCATTGATGTGGATGTCGTTACCAGTAATGAAACTTGCCGCGTCGCTCGCGAGGAAGACGCATGCACCGCCAACATCACTCGGCACGCCCCAACGATTCATGGGAATGAGACGACGATACGCGTCCTTCTCATGTTGCGGGTCGTGTTCGTGTCGCTCCACCGGGATCCACCCTGGGGCGAGCATATTGACGGTAATGTCAAACGGCGCCAGTTCCAACGCCATCGAGCGCGACCAGCCGACCTGCGCGCCCTTCGCCGCGACATACGCAGAAAATGGCGCCGTGCCGCGCTTAAAATTCTCAGTCGTGATGTTGATGATCCGCCCGTACCGGCGCGCCTTCATCGACGGCAGGACTGCTCTCGCGAGGAGGTACGGACTCTTCACGAAAAAGTCGAGCATGGACTGGTAGAAGTCCCAGTCATAGTCTTCAATGCGCCGAAGCGGTTGGAGCGGCGTGGCATTGACGACGAGGATGTCGATCGCGCCAAGTTGCTCAACAATCTCCGCGTTCAGGCGATTGACTTCTCCCTCGTCAATCACGCTCGCGCGGAACAGACCACCCGCGTAACCCTGCGCGATGTACTCCTCAAAGGTGCGTTTCGCAAACGCCTCGTCTCGAAGGTAGTTGAACGCCACCTTCGCCCCCGCGGCACCGAGCGCAAAGGCCATCGCCTTTCCAAGACCTTTGCTAGATCCCGTGACGAGCGCAACCTTGCCATCGAGGCGAAAATTCGGGACTTGCATGAGAGTCGCAGTCTACAGCGCATCCCACGGATTGCGGCATCGGGCCATCGATTCAGAGCGGACCTCGCCCGTAACTCAGTCGTCTCCACAGCCACTCAGCAGGACCAATGCGGAAACGCGTGAGCCACAACCACGCGAGGATCACCAACGCCGACCATACGCCGAGACTCACCATCGCAAGTGCCGTGTCGCCGAGCTTCGCGAAGAGCGCCCCGCCCCACCATGAAGCGAGTGCAGTCGCAAGAATTGACTCGCACAGATACACCGTCAGTGCCATGCGGCCGGCCGAGGCGACTGGATGTCGAATCGCATGGGGAACACGCGGCGCATACTCGATCAGCAGTGTTGCGTACCCAATGGGCAGCGCGAGCCCACTTGCGGTCAGTCCGATCATGTGACACGCGCCAGCGAGCGGATCACTCAGTCCGAACAACCAGAACGGGAGCACGCTCAAGATCGCGGCCATCGAACCAAGACTCAAACAAGTCCAACCGAGGCGAACGCGCCGTGCCCGCGCCGCGAGTTCAAACAGCCCGCACCGAAACGCATACGCTCCAAACAGCATGAGTGCGCACGCGTGCCAGCCGTAGCCGAATATCGCGGCACTCAGGCAAACGAGCCAATGCACCATTCGAAATGCGAAAAGATCAAACCATGGGCCCTCTTGATACGCGAGCATTTCCGCTCGCATCCATCGCGGGTCGGCGAAACTGAATTGTCCGCTCCCAAAGACCTCACGCATCGCCTCGATCCCACGCGCGTCCAACCCTCCCTCCACCAAAGGAGTCCGCACCTGCGCCGCCATCCGCCCCACTTGGTCCGCCTCCGCATCACCAATGCTCTCGCTCAAAAAGTTGGGATAGGTCCCAAAGATGTAAACCAAGACGCCGCCGCAGAGCGAAACAACGGCCAACAAACCTGCGAGCACAAAGAACCAGATGAGAATGGTGCGCGGTTTACAAACACAGATCGCGAGCACGAGAAACCCGAAAAGCGCGTAGACAACAAGAATGTCTCCGTACCACACGAGCGTTGCGTGGAGCAGACCGAACGCTAGAAGGACCACAAACCGTCGAGATCCGAACCCCCATCGACTCAATCCTGCTCGCATTGCCTTGTTCGCCTGCGCCGCGATTCCGAATCCAAAGAGCATGCTAAAAAGCGAAATGAACTTGAAGGAGCAGAAGGCCTCGATAATCGACCAAACAACTGCGTCGAGCGTACTGCTTTCCAATCCTGGCACAGCGCAGTTCGGGTCGATCGCCGATGCGAATGGCCAGAAGAAAAAACGCGCATTGACAAGCAGGATGCCGAACAGCGCGAGGCCTCGTGCGAAATCAATGCCTTCGCTGCGCTGTGCAGGCAGAGTCGGAGCGAACGCGGGTGGCGAGGCCGAATCGACCATGTTCGAATGGTACCCGCCGCAATGCGCGCTCGGATTTCACGCAACCCCCACGGCGCGAGTATAGTTTCACCACTGATTGGACCTTGAACACTTCCTGGAGAAAGCATGAGTTCATTCCCACCATCACCGTCTGCGCCCGTGGAAAGTAAGCGCATCCTCTGCGGAGTCCTCGGCATCGTCTTAGGCTGCCTTGCCATTCACCGATTCATCCTCGGAGACACGAGCGGCGCGATCATTCGAATCCTGATTGCCGTCGTGACTTGTGGCGCTGGAGGATTGATCGGATTGATTGAAGGGATCATTTACCTCACGAAATCCGACGCCGATTTCATCGCCACCTATCAAGTCGGCAAGAAAAAGTGGTTCTGAATGAGCGTGATCTCGATTCGACGATCTAGGCCATGATCGCGCGAATCGGATCTGCGCCCTCGACACCGACGAGTTTCTGATCGAGACCCGCGTAGAAATACGCAAGGTGATTCGGGTCTAGTCCAAGACACGCGAGTGCTGTCGCGTGGAGATGCTTCACATGGAATCGCTCGCCGACACCAATCGCGCCGAGCTCGTCGGTTTCGCCAACGCTCGCGCCGCCCTTGATGCCGCCGCCCGCCATCCACATCGTGAATCCATAAGAGTTGTGATCGCGTCCTGTTCCTTGTGCGTACTCCGCCGTTGGCTGGCGACCGAACTCTCCGCCCCAGATCACAATCGTCTCGTCAAGCAGGCCACGACGCTTGAGGTCCTTCAAGAGACCAGCGACTGGCTTGTCCGTTCGCCCGGCGTGAAAGTCGTGATTGGTCTTCAAATCACCGTGCGCATCCCACGACTCGTCGTTGTGTCCGCCACCACTGTAAATCTGCACGAATCGCACCCCGCGCTCGACCAATCGTCGCGCGAGCAAACACTTGTCGCCGAACTCCTTCGTTCGCGGATCATCGCAACCGTAGAGTTCCTTCGTCTCCTTCGTTTCGAGCGACATGTCGACCGCCTCGGGCGCGGTGGACTGCATGCGGTACGCCAACTCGTAGCTCTCAATGCGGCTCTCGAGTTCCGAGTTGCCCGAGCGAAGCAGCGCATGCCGCGAGTTCCACATCCGCAGACGATCGAGCATGGAGCGTTGCAGTGCATCGCTTCGCCCTCCCGGATTCGCAAGATCAAGAATCGGCGGCCCTTCACCGCGCAAGACGGTCCCTTGGTACATCGCCGGCATGTATCCACTCGACCAATTCTTCGCGCCCGAGATCGGACCGCCGGCACTGTCGAGCATCACGACAAATCCGGGGAGGTTCTGATTCACCGTCCCCAGTCCGTAGTTGACCCAACTTCCAATGGCGGGTCCGCCGAGCAACTTGCCGGAATTCATCATGAGCATCGCGGAGCCGTGAATCGGGCTGTCCGCGTACATGCTCTTGATGAAAGCGATGTCGTCAACGCAAGTTGAGAGATGTGGAAAGAGCTCGGACACCCACGCGCCCGATGCGCCGTGCTGCCGGAACTTCCACTTGGGTCCGACGACGCGGCCCTCTGCCTTCTCGCCGCCTCTCCCCTTCGTCTTGACGGCGATCGTCTGACCGTCGTACTTGAAGAGATCGGGCTTGTAATCAAAGGTATCGATGTGACTCGGTCCGCCGTAGCAGAAAAAGAAAATCACGGACTTGGCCTTCCCGCGCAGCATGGGCCGCTTCGGTGCAAGTGGTCCCGGAGGTGCGATCGGTGTCACACCATCAAAGGCGAGGGCCTGTCGCTGCAAAAATCCATCCGCACCAAGCAAGCTTGCGAGCGCAAGCGACGTAAAGGATCCGCCCGACTGCCAAAGGAACTCTCGGCGCGTTCGACCACAGAAGTGATTCTCAGGATGGATCTGCGAATCAGGCATCACAGCACCTAGTCAATGTACAGAAACTCATTGAGATTGAGGAACACCAGGCAGAGACTTCCGAGCGCTTCCAAATCAGAACGCGCGCCATCGGTCCGAAGTTCCTCGACAAATGCAACCGCTTCATCAATCTCCGCTTCACTCGGAGCACGACCGCTCGTCAAGAGGCGCGCGCGCGTGATCTGCGCCCGCAGATCGCCCGGAAACTCTCGCTGCAATCGCGAAGCGAACCGTCCTGCTTCTTCGTTCGTCAGCGCTCCGTTCAACATCGAGAGCGCCTGCGTCGGCACGACGGTTTGAAACCGAATCGGGCAAGAGGCGTCGAGGTCCTTGAGATCGAACGCCGTGAGAAGCGGATGCTGCAGGGATCGCTTGAGCATGATGTACAGGCTGCGCCGAGTCCAACTCTCCTCCGGCGTCAATGGCCAGACTTCATCCGGTCGGCTCGAAGTCCCCAGCACCTCGGCGGGAAGCGGAGGCCGAATCGATACCCCTCCCACGGTCGGATTCAGCGTGCCATTGACGGAGAGCATCGCGTCCCGCAGTTCCTCGGCGCCAAGTCGGCGCATGCGCATGCGCGTGAGCAATTCGTTGGGCGCGTCTTGCGAAAGAGCCTCGGGATTGGGCACACTCGACATTCGATAACTCGCGCTCGTCATGATGAGTCGGTGCAATGACTTCAAACTTCCGCCCGAAGCGAGCAACTGCGTCGCGAGGTAGTCAAGCAAGGGCGCATTCGTTGGCGGTTCACCAAGTCTGCCAAAGTCGTTTGGTGTCGGACAGATCCCAACGCCGAAGTGGTGCTGCCAAACGCGGTTCACAATCGAGCGCCATGCAAGGGCGTTGTCGCGATCGGTGATCCAGTGCGCGAGTGCTAATCGCCGCCCACTTGACTCCCCCGCCCCGAACTGCTTCGGCGCTTCTGCCAAGACCCGACGCGCAATGAGCGGCACTTGTGGTTCAACCTGCGCACCGAGATTGTGCGGACTGCCGCGAAGCATCACATGCGTCGCGCGCGGCTCACTGACCTCGCGCACGGCGAGTACCGTTTCGCCATCCCAATCCGGCGGCTGCAAAGAAGCAAGTTCGTCGTGCAGCGCGATCGCGCGCGCAACTTCCGTTTGATCAGCGCGTTGCTGAACCTGCTCGAGCAATCCCTCGCGCGTCTTGAGTCCGCGCGCCATCGACTCGATCTCCTCACGATCGAGCACTCGATCGTAAAAACGGACTTCGTCTATGTCGCCGCTAAACGCGCCGCCACCAGGCTGCATTGCGCCAATCGAAATGCGCTTGGATGCGGTAAGTCGCTCCGTGTTCCCGCGAGCCTGGTCGACGGAGAACCCATCGATAAAGAGTTCCACATCGCCGGTCGACATCGAACGAGTGAGTGCGACATGATGCCACTCACCGTCGTTGTAACCCGGACCCGAACTCAGAAAGGTTTCGGGTGCACCAACGCCTGCACTCACGAAGCCATTGCTGATCAGCGAAATGCCGAAGTCGCGCACCACGCCCGGGACTTCGCCATCGACGAGACCCTCGCCGCGGAACCACCGACGGTCGGTGTCGTTTCCGCCGCCAAGGTCGGTTGTGCGAAAGAAAAATGCGATCGTAAAGTCATCACTCACCGGCCGATCCATTTCGACGCGATCATCCCCACCATCGAAACGGAGCGCGGTGCCGGCGCGTCCATCCACGCCGAATGTCGCGTCGACCACCGAAGCGTGATGCAGATCGAGGCGCCGCGCATGATCTCGCACCAACGCGTCGCGTGCGTCATCGAGCGGGAAGTACGCGACCAGCCCAGCCAGCGGTGCGCGCGCGAGAAACAACTCGGATGGCTCCGCGCCGGTCGCGGAACTCGATGGCTGCTCTATGGCCTGCAGCGCGGAAGAAACTCTCGCGTAAGCAAGCCGAAACGCCTTCGCCTCATCCTCGGAGGTTGACTGACCGAAGTCTCGCCGCACCATCCGAAACACATTGTCCGCTTCGATCGAATTGAATGGCGAACTCTTGTACGGCGCAACACCCGCAAACCATGCGGCGAATTCGTAGTACTCCGATTGCGCGATCGGATCACCCTTGTGGTCGTGGCAACGCGCACACCCAAGGCTGGTGCTCAAGAACGCGCGCGCGGTCGTATCGACAATGCCATCCATGTCGTCCGCAAGGGCCTGGGCGAGGTCAGGCACCTCATCATCCCACACGCCAAGTCGATAGAACCCCGTCGCGACGAGCGAGTTGAAGTCGCGACCCGCGATTTCATCGCCAGCGATCTGCGATTCCACAAACCGCGCGTAGGGCATATCGGCGTTGAATGCATCGACGACAAAGTCTCGATACCTCCATGCGCCAGCCTTCTCGCCATCGCGCTCGAATCCATTCGTCTCGGCGAACCGGACAAGGTCGAGCCAATGCTTTCCCCACTGCTCCCCGTAGTGTGGACTCGCGAGCAATCGGTCGATCAACCGCTCGTACGCATCGACCGAGTCATCGGCCAGAAAATCCGCGACCTCCTCGGGCGTCGGTGGAAGGCCGAGAAGGTCGAAGGTTGCCCGACGGATCAACGCCGCACGAGGCGCTTCCGTTGCTGGCGTGAGCTGGGCAGCTTCGATAGGCGCAAGGATGAATCGATCAATGTCGTTGCGACACCAAGCACTTTCAAGAACGCTCGGCGGAGGTGCTACCGAAAGCGGCTTGTACGCCCACCAACTCTCTCGCGATGCTGTCGCCTTTCGTCGCAGTACTTCCGAGTCATCGGATTGCGCGCGGGTGTTGGACGCGTGCGCCACTAACACCAACAAGAGAAACGCGCACCGCGTCACGCGCAGGCGCTTCCGTAATCCGATTGCCTCGCGGGAGTGACGCATAGAACAACTTGAACATACCGCACGAAACTCGTGCGAGACATCAACATCGCACCGAATCTCGCGAGTGCAGCGCAATTCTTGCCTGATCCAGCGGTGATTTTCCGAACGATGACGGATTCTCCGGCGACGCGGCGAACCCTTGCACAAGTGGACCGATACGGACCCTCGTGACCGCGTTTCCTCAACAAGTCGCGCAAAGGTCGTCCGTGCGAATCCATCGAACTCACCTACTCCGTTCCTTACTCGTTTGCGCCGTAGCAATGTTGCCCGCTCGCGCCGCGAGCGCGCAGATCGCCTGCTGGCAGGAAGTGAACGGTGGGAATGGGCATTGGTATTGCCTCATTTCCTTTCTGCCTCAACAGGGATGGCAAGGTCCGCTCAACTACTCCGAGGCAATCGGAGCGCATCTCGTCACCTTCGGGACGCGAGCGGAGCGCGACTTCGTTTACGAGTCAATCGTGACTTCGCCGTGGATCTGGTACTCAAGCTCCGGCCCCTTCATCGGCGCAATCCAAGACCACAACGCGGCAGACTTCGCGGAGCCTGATGGTGGATGGCGCTGGGTCGATGGAACGCCGTGGACATGGGACCCGTGGGAGGGCGGGCCACCGCTCGACGGAACCTGCGAGACGGCGGATCGATGCGTGCTCCGATTTGCAAATCCAGATTGCGAGTTTGCCGCGTCGAGTTGGTGCTGCGACGCGCCCCTGCTTCCGGTTTGCCCACGCTGCGAGGGTGATCTCTCGCCGCTTTACGCGATCGTGGAATTCGAGATCGACTGCGACGGGAACGGGCTGGTGGACTTCGGCGAGAGACTCGCGAATCCAGCGCTCGACGCGAACGACGACTACATCCTCGATCGCTGCAATTGCAACGGCGATCTCGATCAGAATGGCATGATCGACTCTGGAGACCTCATACTAATGCTCAACGCGTGGGGATCAGCGGCTGCGCCAAGCGCTGGCGACCTTGATGGAGACGGCATGGTGACCGGCGCCGATGTCCTGATGCTGCTCGACAAATGGGGTGATTGCCAGTCCTGCCTCGTTTGCTGAAAACAGCCGCGCAAAGAGGGCGACTCCGCTCCCGCCGCGTCACGCGCGCCTGATACGCTAGTTGGATCATGATCCCGAATCTGAAACTCGCTGCGAACCGCCTCTATGCGGTTACCGTCATCGGCCTTGCAACCATCGTCCTTCCCGGCTGCCTCCTCATCGGAGGCTCAAGGACGGTGAAGGAATCTCCGACGCCTCAATCCGCAACACTCGGCCAGCAGCTGGTTGACCTCGGCGCCGCCCGCGACAAGGGCGTCCTCACACAATCCGAGTTCGAAGCAGAAAAGGCCAAGCTTCTCAATCCACCTCGCGCCACGACGCAAGGGTACAGGAGTAACCAGCACGGCTGTTTGCTTCCACCAGGAACCGAGGCGATGCCCGAGAGCAAGTCGGTGACCGCGGAAATCACGATTACACCTTCAGGCGAGAAGCTAGGCGGGAACTGATGAGCTTTGGCATTCAGGATGATGGTAAGTACTTCGTCGCGCGAGATGGGACAACCTACGGACCGTATCGCGGGGATGCGCTTCCCGCGATGTTCGCCGCGAAGCAAGTACTACCCACGGATCTGATTTCGGAACAAGGAAAGGCGGAATGGATCACGGTTGCGCAAGCGATCTCGATCCACAATCCCGGACTTGCGCCGCTCCCACCTACCGCGATGAGCACCGCCGGCGGAAGCACAAACGGACTAGGAATCGCGAGCTTCGTGATCGGATGCGCTTCACTGCTCTTGTCACTCGCATGTACTGGAGGCGCGTTTCCCGCTGTGCTAGGGCTCGTCCTCGGGATCGTGGCACTCAAGCATCCAGATCGCGGACTTGCGATCGCGGGCATCATCCTCAATGCAGTCACCATCCTTCTTGCCGTACTCTCGTTGCTTGGTGCCGCGCTCTGCTGTATGAGTGCGGCCGCACTTTGATGCGGCATGGTTGTTCGCTCGGGCCCTGTGGTCGCTTCAATGGAATACGCCTCGCCCAATCCGACACCTCCCACGGAAGTGCCCGCTGGATTTCACCCGCACGCGCAGTTCAAGAATGCGCGATCCGTCGAAGATTCTGCGCGGCATCTCGCGGGTTGGTCGCTCGGACTCGGACTCGGCGGACTCGCAACCTGTGGTGCGGCCTCCTTCGTCGCGTTCTGTTTCGGAATCGCGTCGCTGATGAAAAAGCGCACTGCGTTCGGTTGGACAGCAACCGTCGTAAGCGCCGTCTGCACGATGGCCCCAATCGGTGGTTGTATCTGGTGGACAAGTTACACATCAAGCAAGGTGCAGGAGGCAATGCGGAGAATTCAGTTTCCCACCTTGCAAGCAAGCATCGATCTCGTGCAGTGGCATGAAGCACTCGCAGCGGCGAAACTTACAGACAACGCTCCAGCAGTCTGGACGATCGGGATCGT
>SXGR01019857.1_pt1 | contig 143703 bp, 118 predicted proteins | sample 3174711 | NCBI WGS metagenome assembly SXGR01 (sample SAMN11356860, study PRJNA531348) | freshwater metagenome | isolation source: freshwater sample F1-60 | place: China: Fuxian Lake, Yuxi | collected 2017-12-25 | reverse complement strand
GCGGCTGCGTGCGCTGCCGGATGATCCCTCCGGGCCGATGCCGGGCTCGGCCACAGCAGCAGTTGCGCTGAAATCACAAGCTCAGTGGGCGGCAATCGTGCGCATTGCCACCGCGCAGATCCGCGCCGGGCAGCTTCAAAAAGTGGTGCTGGCGCGCACTCTTGGCTTGCCGCGACCGCGGCGCCGCCGTCTTCGCCGCCGAGCGCCAGACCCTGCAGGACGCGAATCACGAGAAGAGCAACGGGCGCCGCCATGCCGATGGTTTCGTAGGTGGGCAGAATGCCGACCACCGCCGTCGCCCCGCCCATGATGATGAGCGTGACCAGGAACGCATACTTGCGGCCCACCCGGTCGCCGATGCGGCCAAAGACGAGCGCGCCGAACGGGCGCACCACAAATCCAACGGCAAATGTCGAGAGGTACGCGATCAGCGCAAACGTGTCGTTACCCTGCGGGTAAAACAGCGGAGAGATGATGGCGGCGAGGCTGCCGAAGATATAGAAGTCGTACCACTCGATCATCGTGCCGACAGACGACGCGGCGATGACGTTCCAGAGGCGCGGGTGTCGATGGCGGCGATGGGGCACGCCGAGAGCGTACTCCAGATGGGGTTCGCCGACCTGATACTATTCGCGGTAACCGCGTGATGAGTTGTCGCCTTCCAACGGCCCTGTGGCCATGTGTCCTTCTAACTGGTGTTGTGTTTGCACCCCGTGCACTGGCGCAGGTGCCCGCACCCGTTCCTCAGGCGCCGGCCGCCCGGCCGCCCGGCCCGATCATCGCCGACATCACGAAGATCGACCCCGAAGTCTTTGAGGCGGTGGCCGCCAGGCTCCCGGATGGTCGCGCGCCTCGCATCGATGGCCGTCTTGATGATGCCGAGTGGCAACTGGCGCCGGTCCAGGGCCGGTTCATCCAGCGCGAGCCGGCGTTCGGGTGGGAGTCCACCGAGCGCACCGAGTTCCGGATCCTTTACGATGACAAGACGTTGTACTTCGGGATCTGGGCGTTTGATTCTGACCCCAAAGGCATCATCGCCAGCGAAATGAAGCGCGACGCCGGCCTGCGGAAGGGCGACCAGATCAAGATTTCGCTCGATACATTTCACGACCACCGCAACGCGTTCTATTTCTCGACCAATCCCCTGGGCGCACTCAAGGATGCCAACTCGGTGGAGGAGGGTCGCACGATCAATTACGACTGGAACGCCGTGTGGCAGAACAAGACCACCATCGACGACCGGGGCTGGTATGTGGAGATCGCGATTCCACTCAGCCAGTTGCGTTTCAACGGTGGCCCGGGTGACACCGTGTGGGGCCTGAACGTGTGCCGCATCATCATGCGGAAGAACGAGGAGACCTATTGGGTGCCGTTTCCCCGAGAATGGCAGGCCATGGGGTTTGCCCGCGTGTCCGGCGCCGGCGTCCTGAAGGGGCTGCGCGATGTCAGGCCCAGGCGTCGCGTCGAGTTTGTACCGTTTGTCTCTCCCCGTGTGGTCCAGGACTACGACGCGGGCACTCCGATGCGGACGACAAATGATGTGGGGTTCGATTTTAAGTTCGGCCTGTCGCAAAGCTTCAATGCCGACCTGACCTACAAGACGGATTTTGCGCAGGTGGAAGCCGATCAGGAGGTGGTCAACCTGTCCAGGTTCAGTCTGTATTTTCCTGAAAAGCGCCAGTTCTTCACCGAGGGCGCGGGGACCTTCGATTACAGCCAGAACTCGGGCGCCACCGCGGGGCCAGGCTTGCTGACACTGTTTTACAGCCGCCGCATCGGCCTGCAGGACGGGCGAGAAGTGCCGGTCCTTGCCGGGGCGCGCATTACCGGCCGGGCGGGGCACACCACGATCGGGGCGATGAACGTTCAGACGGATGCCGCCCCGGGTATGCCCCGCGCGAACTATTCGGTGCTGCGTGTGAAACGCGACGTGTTTGCCAAGTCATCGATTGGCGGTATCGTGTTGAATCGTTCGGGTGGCGGGCGTCCTGGCAACCAGTCTGTGGGGCTCGATGGCGTCTTTACGATCGGCGCCAGGCTCGACGTGATCATGGCTGGGGCGAAGACGTTCACCCCCGGTATGCGGGGCAAGGACTGGGCTGGCGCGGCGCGCATCCGCTGGACACACGATGTGTTTGCTGCCGGGCTGACCTATCTCGACGTCGGCGAACGCTTTAATGCCGAGATGGGATTCATCCCACAGACTGATATCCGCACGGTTGGTGCGGAGGCGGCGTGGACACCTCGCCCGGATTGGCCTGGCGTGCGCCAGTTGCGCTTCAACGTGAACGGGTCGTATGTGGAGAATCATGCAGGGCGCCGGGAATCACAGTCGACCGGATACGACGCCATCCTGACGGCCCAGAACAGCAGCAATGTGCGGGTGGGTGTTGAGACACAGTACGACTTCCTGCCGTTCAACTGGTCCACCGCCGGGGGACTGATCCCCAGCGCGGGATACACATGGCGGACCTGGAAGGCATCCTACGTCTCGAACCAGGCCCAGCGTGTGTATGGTTCGATCAGTGCCGATACGGGCGGCTACTACAACGGCGACAAACAGACCGTGCGCGCCGAACTGAGTGTGGTGCCGAAAGACACACTGCTGCTGGAGAACGTCTACACCCGCAACCGCATCGTATTGCCCGAGACGGGCCCGTTCGTCACGAACGTGCTCAGCACGCGCGTCAGTTATTCATTCTCGCCCGGCCTGTTCGTCAAGACGTTTGTTCAGGTCAACGATGCCACGCGCACCGCCAGCCTGAACGTGCTGTTCTGGTATATCTACCGCCCCGGCAGCGACTTCTACATCGTCTATAACCAGGGCTTTGAGACGGCCGTGCCTGGCCCAAGGGACTTGCGTACGCGGGGACGTTCGTTGGCCATCAAGGCCACGTATTGGCTCTCCCGTTGAGTCTGCACCACCAGCGGCCCATACTGCCGCAACTGTTTTAACCTGACCGGCTCTGGGCCGATCGAAGCCATCAGAGAGATTCACTTATGTTGCGACAAGGAATGACTCTGGCAGAGCTGGCGGTCGTGGTGATGAGTTCGGCCTGCGCGGTGCGCGCCCAGCCGGACCGAGGCAACTGGACCGTGCTTGGGTAGCGGAACATCACTGACTGCGTGGACCACGACACGGTGGTGGTCACGGGGTCGAGGGGCACGTTCACGACGGTCAAGTTCGAGGTGCAGCGTCGCGCCGTGGACTTTCATCGCGTGGTGATTCACTTTGCCAACGGCGGTGATCCGGTCGATCAACTTCTGCTACGACACGGCCTCGATCGGCCGCGGCCAGGGGGCAACTGTCCGCGTCCTCGGGCGCCGCTAGCGCGTCGTCCGTTTGCGCGTAGCGGACACTCGGGCTTGAGGACCAGCCTGCGGTACGGTCTGGCGTGAGATCGTCCGGTGCATAGCTCGGCCTGGTTCTCAAAGCCGAGGCGCTGGCGCGCGCAGCGCTACAATAGCGCCCACCTCAGGAGTTCCCATGCCCGCCACGTCCGCGACCCGTCGTCGTTTCATCACGCACTTTGCCAGCGCCGGGCTGGGCGCCACCCTGGCTCCGGGCATCATCTGGGCGAAGATGCAGGAGCAAGGCGCGTCTCGCATCACCCTTGACATGGTGACCGGGGCGTTGAAGCTGGCCGGCATCGACAGCACCGAGGCCGAACGCCAGGCTATGGTCAACGGCGCGAATCAGAGCCTGACGCGTTACGAGGCCAATCGCCAAATCGACATTCCCAACGACGTCTCGCCGCCGTATCACTTCAGCTCCCTCGTGCCAGGCATCGAGGTGGATAAGGTGGCCCGGCCTTTCCGTCTGAGCGCGCCACCGGCGCTGCGGCGACCAGCCAACCTCGAGGACGTGGCCTTCTGGCCGGTGCGCCATCTGGCCGAACTCATCCGCACGAACAAGGTCACGTCACTTGAGTTGACCGAGATGTATCTCGACCGTCTGCACCGCTACAACGGCGCGCTCAACAACGTCGTGACGTTCCTCGACGATCTCGCACTGGCGCAGGCGAAGCAGGCCGACACTGAAATCGCTGCAGGCAAGTACAAGGGGCCGCTTCACGGCATTCCCTGGGGCGCGAAAGACATCATCGCGGTCAAGGGATACAAGACGACATGGGGCACCGCGCCGCTTAAGGACCAGGTGCTTGACTACGACGCGAGCGTGGTGGAGATACTGCGTGAAGCCGGGGCGGTACTCATTGCCAAACTGACCACCGGCGAACTGGCGTCGGGTGACAACTGGTTCGGAGGACAGACGAAAAGTCCCTGGGATCCGGCCGTCGGCTCCAGCGGGTCTTCAGCCGGCCCATCGTCAGCCACCGCTGCCGGTTGTGTCGCGTTTGCGATTGGCTCCGAGACCAGTGGTTCCATTCTCAGTCCCGCGGCGCGGTGCGGACTTGCGGGACTTCGGCCGACGTTCGGGCGCATCAGTCGTCAAGGCTGCATGGCGCTGTCATGGACGATGGATCGGTTGGGGCCGATCTGCCGCCACGCTGAAGACTGCGCGATCGTGATGCAGGCCATTGCGAAGCCGGACGGACGCGACATGAGCGTGGCGGATGTGCCGTTCAATTGGGACGCGCGCCTCGATATCAAGAGGCTGCGTGTGGGCTACATCAAGGAGTCGTTCGACATGTTGACCAACGCCGCGGCGAAGCAGAACGCGGACAAAGTACTCGACACTCTGCGCTCGCTCGGGGTTTCGACGTTTGTGCCCATGACTATTCCGACCGCCAATACACAGGGGTCAACAATCGGGGTGGAGTCGGCCGCATATTTCGATCGGATGACTCGCACGGGCAAGATGGTCGGGGCACGCGGAGGTGGCCGGGCCAACGCGTGGCTGACACCGGCTGTAGAGTTTCTTCAGCAGCAGCGCATCCGCATGATGATGATGATAGAGCTCGAACAGGCCACCCGCGGCCTCGACGTATATGTGGTGGCGTCCAACAACACAGGTGGCGCGCCCACGCCTGCGGCAGGCCGAGGTCGTGGTGCTGCGGCGGATCCGGCAGCTGCAGCAACCGGTCGTGGCACGGATCCCGCAGCCGCAGCAGGTCGTGGTGGGCGTGGTGCGGGTGGTGGTGGCGGCGCGGCCGGTGCGCAGAATCCCGCGGGCCGTCACTCGACGATGGCGAATCTGGCGTGTTACCCCGCGATTAATATCCCGAACGGGTTCGCGGAGAACGGTCAGCCGACAAACGTCACGTTCTTCGCCAGACCGTTCGGAGAGAGCGCGCTACTCGCCTTGGCAGCTGCCTACCAGGAGGCGAGCGGATTCTACAAGCAGCGGCCGACAAAGCTCGGCTGATCGAACCCTGGACTACTTGAGCACTCCCACGCGGACCCCCGAAGCCTGCGTGGGTGTGCGGTAAACGCGGTGCGTGGCCCTCTGGAAGTCAGCGGGCTTCGCCTTGTAGATGTCCACGAACGTCTGCGGGTTTCGATCGATAACCGGGAACCATGTGCTTTGCACCTGCACCATGATGCGGTGACCTTTGAGGAATCTGTGGAAGCGGTCGCGCAGATCGAACTCGTACTTGACGGGCTGATTCGGGATCAGGGCCTCGGGCGTGGAGAATGAATTTCTGAATCGGCCTCGGAATACTTCGCCGGCCAGCAGCATCTGGAAGTCGCCCATCCTGATGCCGCGCGGGTTCGGCGTGTTGTCGGGCGCGGTGCCGGGATAGACGTCAATGAGCTTCACCACCCAATCGGCATCGGTCCCCGTTGTGGACGCGACGATCGAGGCCCAGACCGGGCCGGCGATGACCACGTCCTCGGTGAGTGGTTCGGTACGATAGACCAGCACATCCGGCCGGGCGGCGGCGAATCGCTGATCCTCCACCATCCACAAGTGCCCCTGTGTCGTGCGCGCTTCGGTGCTCCACGGCACGGGCTTCGACGGATCTGAGACGTATTCGTCCACGCCGCCGCCCGACGCGGCCGTCGCAACCGGCGGTGAGAACGACAGCCCGCCATCGGCCTGGAAATACAGCGTGCGCGACTCGGTGCTGACAGGTGGCCACGCGTCGAACGTGCGCCAGGTGTTGCCGCCGGTTTCAAACATCGTGGCTTCGGCAGTCGGCGCCGGGCCTTTGTTTTTCAGGTGATGCGTGAAAAACGGAAACTCGACCTCGCGGCGATAGTAGTCGCCGGTTTCTGATCCAAATCGGATATCGCCCAGCGCATCGCCTGGCATCGACGCCCATCCGCCATGCAGCCATGGTCCGATGACAATGCGGTTCTTGTTGGAGGGCGTGGCTCGCTCTACCTGGCGGTACGTTTCAAGAGGTCCGTAGAAGTCTTCCGCGTCGAACCACCCGGCCACATTCAACACCGCGTGAGTGACACTGGTCGCGTATTTCAGCGGATTCTGCCGCTCCCAGTACGCGTCGTAGTTCGGGTGGTCCATGTACTCGTTCCACGTCGGGACGCTGTAGTTGAAGTACTTTTCGTTGATGTTCGCCACCGGCCCCGCGTCCAGGAAAAAGCGATAGCCGTCGGGAGTGCCGTAGTCAAAGCCGCCGCCGCGCATTTCGGTGGTCCCGGCCCGAGGACGCGCGTTGCCGGCGAGCCAGCTGAACGTGTACATCAGCCTGAATGCGCCGTTGTGATGGAAGTCATCACCGAGGAACATGTCGATGGCCGGCGCTTGCGGAGACGACGCCTTGAGGGAGGGATGGGCGTCGATCATGCCCCACACCGTCTGTGAGCCGGGATACGAGATACCCCACTGGCCCACGCGACCGTTGTTGTTGGGCACGTTCTTGACCAGCCAGTCGATCGTGTCGAACGTATCGGTGCTTTCGTCGGCGGCGCGTGGCCCCTTCGGCGCCGGCACCAGCGGTCGCATCACCACAAAGTCGCCTTCAGACCGGAACTTCCCGCGAACGTCCTGATACACAAAGATGAACTTCTCGGTCACGAAGTCTGGCGACGGCCCAAGTGTGGCCCGGTAGGCGTCGGCCCCGTACGGCGGGGACCCATACGGCGTCCGATGCAGCATGAACGGGTACTGGGTTGAGATGTCTTTCGGTGTATAGACGATCGTGAACAACTTCACGCCGTCGCGCATGGCGACCATATGCTCGGACTTCGTGTACGCCCCACGGATGTCCGCCGCCTGGGCGCGCAGTGCGAATTGGGAATGCCACAGGAGCCAGACAATAGCGAGAATTGTTCCTGCGCCCAGAGCGTAGGCTCCACGAACTCTGGACCCTGGACCCTGGACTCTGGACCGTTCGGTCATTGCATTCTCCAAAACGTAATCCCGCTCGCCTGCTGTCCCACGTCCACTGTGCCTGCAATCGCCCGCGCGCGCAGGTCGATCACATCCACCTTGCCCGGCGCCGAGCCCACGCCCTCGCTACTCACAAACGCGTACCGCGAATCGGGGCTGACGGTCACACCGTGCGCGATGTTGTTGGACGTCTTGATTCGCGCCAGGCTCTTGCCGGTGGCGAGGTCGAAGATCTCCACCATGTGACCCTGCTTGAGCGTGGCCACCAGCAGCGTGCCGTCGGCTGTGACCGCCAGGTTGTAGACACCACGCCCAGTCGGCAGCCGGCGCGTGATCGACCAGCTGTCGCGATCCACTTCAACGACTTCGTCGGCCTTGTTGCACGCGACGAAAATTGTTCGTCCATCAAACGACGGCTGCGCCCACGTGGGTGAACACGTCGCCGGCGTCATGTCATGTTTCATCCCGGCATAGCCCACGTCAGCCGGGTCCACGACGGGCTTCGGCGCACCGGTCGCAGGCATGACGTGGCCGGCGTGTTCATCGGCTGCAGCCGCCAGAGGTCCTTCTTTACCCTTCGCCAGGGAGAACCGCCGCGACAACTCGAACTTCCGCGTGTCGATCTCCACCAACTGGTCGTCCATCATGCAGGTGGAGTACTGCCGCGTGCCGCCAGGATCCACGCGGCTTCCGTGCGGCATGGTGCACGTCACGATGCGCGCGACTTCCGTATTGGTCGGCGTGAACACCACCGACACCGTGGACGGCACCATGTCGCCGTGCAGGTTGAAATTGACCGAGATGGAATAGAGGCCGTTGGGCGTCAAATCGAGGGAAGCGGGGAAGTATCCCAGCGGGAGGCCCTCGCCCACCAGTGTGTCGGCCTTGTCGCCCAGCGCGTACTTCCAGAGCTTTCCGTCTGGCCGTCCGTGCCCGGTAGTCATATACAGGAACTTGCCGTCAGCCGACGTCTGCAGGCCGTGGGGCCCTTCCATCTCGTTCGGCAGCTCGCCAATGGTCGTGGTGCGCTCCACCACTGTGCCTTCCGGCCCGAAACGGACCCGGTGGATGAGATCAGCGGATTCTGCGCCCACATAGACCCAGTAGGTATTCGTGGGCCGTATTGCGGTGTTTGCCTGTGGCCCGGCGTGTAGTGTCCCTGCCAGGACGACCAAGCCCGCCAGAAGAACGGACCCACAGACCCGCGGACGTGTATTGCTCATGCTTCGGGCGTCTGCCATCATGTCGCCCATGAACCTAACACGGACGTTCGGCCTCGTCATCTTCCTCGCTGCGGGTATTTTCGCCTCGATTCGCCCGACAGCCGCCGCGCCCACCCAGGCCGCCCCGGTCGTGGCCGTCGCGAAGCTGGTGGCTGACCCTGCAACCGTGTCCATGCGCGCGGGCGAATCCGTAGCCGTGAAGATCACCGCGTTTGATGCCAGCGGCAAGGCGATTCCCGATGCGCAGGTGCGCGTGAACCTGCCGCGAACGGCCGGCACGTATGCCGACGGCAAGATCACCGCATTTGCCGCCGGCAAGGTCGTGGCCACAGCCGTGGCCACCGGTGCGATGGGCGCGCCGCCGGTGACCCTCGAGATTCCCGTGACCATCGCATGGCCTGCGCTCGCCACCCTCGACATCTCGGCTGAGCCCGGCCGCCTCTACACCGGCCTCACGCTCGCGCATAAGGCCACGGGCGCGCACGCGGATGGCTCCAACCGCGCGGGACTCGTCGCCAACTGGCGCTCGTCTGCCCCCACGGTCGCGACGGTCGATCGCTTCGGCAACGTGACCGGTGTCACACCAGGCGCGGTCACCATCAGCGCTGAGTCCGAAGGCGTATCGGCCACCCGGGCATACACCGTAGCGGCGAACCCTGTCGCGACGCTCCAGCTCGGCATTGCCGAGTCCACCCTCCGCACAGGCGACGTCATCAAGCTCGTCGGCACACCGAAGCGCGCTGACGGCACAACCGTCACCGACGCCCTCATCACGTGGAGCTTCACCTACACCGCGCCTGAAGAGAACACTGTGCAGGCGCCTGGCGGTGCCGGCATCATCGACGACGGGTTGTTTGTGGCGAATTACCCGGGCCGCTTCAACATTCTGGCGTCGGCCGGCAGCGCGCACGCGCGCACGGCCATCGAGGTCACGCAGCGCGATGTGCGGCAGAAGTTTACCGTGACCGGCCGCGGCATCATCCGTGACACCCACACCTCCGACCTCTGGCCGTACACCGGCAACAACGGCCGCGACTACTGCATCGTCGGCACCTGGGGCGGCGATGGGTATGCGCATGTATTCGACATCACGGATCTCACGAACATCGTCCGCACCGATTCGATCAAGATCGACGCGCGGACGATTAACGACGTAACGGTGTCTCCCGACGCGCGGTATGCGGTGCTCTCGCGCGAGGGCGCGTCTAATCGCGTGAACGGCGTCGTGTTGCTCGACCTGACAGATCCCGCCCATCCGAACATTGCATCGTCTTTCGACACCGAGTTGACCGGCGGCGTGCACAACATGTTTGCCACCAACGACCACCTTTTCGCCGTCTCGGGCGGATCAAAATACGTGATTATCAATACCGAAGATCTCGCTAAGCCGACGTATGTGAGCGAGTATCGGCATCCGAACGCACGCCTGCATGACCTGTGGGTGCATGACGGCATTGCGTATTCTGCCCAGGGCGGTGTGGGCACCGTGATCGTGGACGTGGGCAACGGCAAGTGGGGCGGCACGCTCAAGAACCCAAAGCTGATCACGACGTTCCCGATCAACAGCGGCCACGAGATTTATCCCTACGCGCAGTCGTCCACCGGAAAGATCTATCTGTTCATCGGTGATGAAGAGATGGGACGACGTGGTCGCGCGTGGGAAGGCACGAACTACCAGTTGTCGTCGCCGGGCGGCGGGCCGCCCAAGGGCGGCATTGCGCAGACGTCAGGCGGCTACACGCACATTGTGGACTTCACCGATCCGACGAAGCCGCGCAAAGTGGGCCGGTATCACCTGGAGGATTACGGGTCACACGACATCATCGTGGAGAACGACATCCTCTATCAGGCGTACTACGACGGCGGCGTGCGCATCGTGGATGTGTCGGGCATGTTGCTGGGCAATCTGTACGACCAGGGCCGAGAGATTGCCGTGTTCAAGCCGTACGACCCTGAAGGCTACACGGCGAATGCGCCGTTTGTGATGAATGCGATGCCGTGGAAGGGCCACATCCTCTTCACCGACTTCAACAGCGGGTTGTGGGTGGGCAAGCTCGAGCCCGTGCCGGCGATCGGCGGCAGGTAGGGGTTCTCGGGCTTGAGGAACAGCCCTAGCTACGGACTGGATACCTTGCGAATGTAGCTCGGCCTGTTCGTCAAGGCCGAGATCGCCAACTGTCCGGGTAGCTGACACACGATTCGTCGAGCGCGGCGGCAGACGCGACTCCGAGCAGCTTCAGAGTTCGCACGATGTCGGTGCGTAGGATGTCGATGGCGCAAGCGACGCCCGCGCCGCCGGCAGCGCCTAGACCATACGCGTACGCGCGGCCAATCAGCACCGCGCGTGCGCCAAGGCACAGCGCCTTCACTACATCACCGCCGCGCCTGAGGCCACCGTCGAGAAGCACTTCCACGCGGCCGTCGACTGCGGCCACCACCTCGGGTAACACACGAATCGTGGCCGCTACGCCGTCCAGTTGCCGTCCACCGTGGTTCGAGACGACCAGCGCCGAGGCGCCGCCGTCGATCGCCCGTCTGGCATCGTCCGCCGTATGCACGCCCTTGACGACAATCGGGCCGCCCCATGCGTCACGAATCCAGCGAAGGTCGTCCCAGCTCGTCATCGATTGTTCGAGCGCTGCATCCACATCCGCGTACGGCATGGGGCCGTCGGGAAGGACGATATTAGGAAAATTCATCAGGCCGCCGTCGCGAAGGTACGCCGCGAGCCAACGTGGCTTGATAAGGAACTGGCCGAGGTGTGGGAGCATCGCGAACGGCTTGCCGGATAGGAGTGGCTTCATCCCGTTGCGCAAGTCGCGCTCTCGCATACCGGCTACGGGCGTATCGATGGTAACGACCAGTGCGGAGCAGCCCGCGGCCCGTGCACGTTCGATGCCCCCCATCGCCACGTCGCGTCCGCCTACCAGGTAGAGCTGGAACCACGCGGACCCTTGCGTGGCGTCCTTGACATCGCGAACGTGGCATCCCGACAGCGTGGAGAGGATGTAGGTGGTGCCGGCGTCGCCGGCGGCGCGTGCGGCTACCTCCTCACCGCGCGGATAAAACATGCGGCTGCTGCCAACGGGCGCAAGAAGGAAGGGCAGGTCGAGCTTTGTGCCAAGGACGGTGGTCGAGAGGTCGCAGTGGGATGTGGCGACGGCCGAACGGGGCCGGAAGGTGACGTCTTCAAAGGCGCGATTGTTTTCGCGCAGCGTGATCTCCGAGTCAGCGGCGCCGTCGATGTAGTCAAACACCACACGGGGAAGCCGCTTCTTTGCGACCAGGCGCAGGTCGGCGATATTGACGGCTGAAGTCACGCGCGCGAATTCTACCAGTTTATTGACGCAACGCCGCCACGCCATCCATCATCACGCGAATGCCGGTGGACCCGCCCCCTGGGCTTGCTGCGCTGATGCTGGGCGTCAGACTAGTATTGTCAGCAGCGTCACTGCCGGGACCTCGCGGATACCTTCGACCACCTGGTAGTCCTTGGTGCCCTTCGCGGGGATTTGCCACGCATCATCCGCGGGAAACCTTCCTTTGAGACAACGCAGACCGGGATCCCCAGGAGCGTCGTCGCGTTTGCATTCATGGTGGTCTTGCCGACGTAATGTGGACCGGATACAAAGACTATCTTTTTGGTGAGGTCTTTCTTGACCTGAGGCAACAGGTAGCACCCGTGGGGGGGGCCACGGCGCCGACCTATGACTATTTGTGCCAGGTATGAAAAATACAAGTGAGTTATTTGGACACGTATCCCAACAAACTCGTCGCAGCGCATCGACGTGGCTCGTCGATCGCTTCCGGTTCAGAGTGTCAGAATTTTGCGCAGTGGATGATCGACCGCGCGCAACTCGGTTGCAGGTAACTGGCCGAGAATGCCCGCAATCATTTCCTGTGTGATTGTCCTGACGATGCCGGTGACGATCGATGCGCACAGCACGACCTCTCTCCGACTCTGACAATGGGGTCCGCTGCTGACGATCAGCGCCGGCCGCTGCTACGCGCTGCGCAAGTTGTAATGCGTGTTTAGTTCATCCACCTCTCGGCACTGGTGCCGAAGTAATCGCTGAGCGGCATCGCTGTGTCTGCCGTGACCGTGCGCCTCGATCACCTATAAATGCGTCAACGCACCACCCTAAACCCAAAGTCGGTATATCGCAACGACGGATCAATCCGGCTGCGTTGCGCACAGCGGCTGACCGTGATGGCGTGGCGCCATGCGCCGCCCCGCGACACACGCCGCTGCCCTGTCTCAGGGCCGCATGGATTGTGCGTAGGCGACATCACGTAGTAGTCGGCCGCATACCAGTCAGCGCACCACTCGTGAACGTTCCCGCCCATGCCGAAGAGGCCGAAGCCATTCGGCTGACCGAGTGTGACCGGCCATGGTCCTGTAAGCGCACCCCGGCCTCCGTTGGGTACCCACGCCGGAATCTCGTCGCCCCACGGATACCGCGCGCCCACCAGTCCGCCTCGCGCCGCCCATTCCCACTGGCTCTCCGTCGGCAGGCGTACGGGGTCGCCGGCATCTGACCGCCATCGGCAATAGGCCTCTGCATCCAGCCAGCTCACGCCGGTCACTGGCAAATCAGCGACCGCGATCTCGCCTGGCCACTCGCGCGGAGCCTCGTGGTCGGTTGCGTGGAGAAACTCCGCGTACTCGGTCTGCGTGACCGGATACACCGCGCACTCAAACGCGTCCACGCTCACCTCATGCACCGGCCGCTCATCGTCTTGCCCGGCGTTGCTGCCCATGAGGAATCGCCCGGCAGGTATCGGCACAAACATCTTCACTGTGCCATCATGCGCCGGGGAGGGTGGCGATGAGGTGGCAAAAAGTCGTTGGTGGGTGCATGCTGATTGCGATCGGCGGCGGAGTGGCGATGCCTGTCGGCCACGCGCAAGCCGGCCGCGCGTTCACGACGAATTTTACGCCGGCAGAGTTTGCGGCACGGCGCGCCAGGGTCTACGACGCGATCGGACCCGGCAGCCTCGCCCTGATTCAGGGGTTGCCCAGCGTCCATTCGTCGGCCATTTTTAGGCAATCTAACGAGTTCTACTACCTGTCCGGCGTAGTCGCGCCGCAAGCGATCCTGCTGATGGACGGCACCACCAGGCGAACCATCCTGTATCTGCCGAAACAGAACGTGAGCAGGGCCGCAGTCGAAGGGGATCTGCTGTCGTCGGATGATCCGGTGGCCACCGCGCGGGTCACGGGCGTGGACGAGGTCCGATTGCCGGATCTGCTTGAGGCCGACCTGGCGGCGCGTGCGGGCGCGACCACGGTCTATGTGCCCTTTGCGCCTACTGAAGGCGCGAGCGAGAGTCCCGACGGCGCGCGGCGCCGTACGGCAGATGCAGCCGCGGACCCGTGGGATCGGCGAATCAGCCGCGAAGCCCACTTGAAGGCCCTGTTGGCCGCTCGAGCTCCACGACTCGAGATCAAAGACTTGTCGCCCATTCTAAACACGATGCGCGAGATCAAGAGCGCGGCAGAAATCGCGCTCATCACGCGCGCAACACAGATTGGTGGCGAGGCGATTCTCGAGAGCATGCGCAGCACCGTGCCTGGTGTGGCCGAGTACGAACTTGACGCGCTCGCGCAGTTCATCTTTGTGCGGCACGGCGCCCAGGGCGAGGCGTATCGGGCTATTGTGGCCAGCGGCCCGGCGGCGATGAACGCACACCATCGGGCGGGCGAAAAGGTCATGACGACCGGTGAGCTGGTGCTGATGGACTACTGTCCGGACCTTGGGTACTACCGGTGTGATGTCACCCGGCAGTGGCCGGTCAATGGCAAGTTCGGCCCGGATCAGCGCGACTTATACGGGTTTTATCTCGGCATCTATGAAGCGGTCCTGAATGCGATCAAGCCGGGCCTGAGGTCGCAGCAGGTGCTGCAGGCGGCGTTGCCGCAAATGGACGTGATCCTCGGAGCCGCGAAGTTCTCGAAACCCCGCTACGCCGAGGCTGCGAAACAGTTTGTAGAACGCTACCGGGCGTCTGCGGAGCGTGGCGCCGGACTGGGTCACGCGGTCGGCATGGCGACGCATGACTTCGGTGGCGGCACGGGCCTGATGCGCCCGGGGATGGTGTTTACGATCGAGCCCGCGCTCACCATTCCGGAAGAGCAGATCTACATTCGTCTGGAAGACATGATCGTGATCACACAGACGGGCGCGACCGTCCTGTCGGACTTCGTGCCGCGCAGCATTGCTGCCGTGGAGAAGGTGATGGTCGGGCCAGGGTTGCTGCAGCAGTACGGGCGCATTCGCTGACATCCGTGGCAAACCCCCGCTGGCTGCAGTCGTACTCCGGTGTCCGCGCGGTTGTCGGAGACGGTCCCGGTGTTGAGAAAGGCGATGAGGCGTTCGCATTCAGGCATGCGTACTGCTACGCGCTTTCGCGCTTGCAGGCGAACCCCGCAGGCCTGGCTAGAATCGTGCTGGCCCGCGACCCCAGGCCCACGGGCTCGGCCCTGGCGGCTGCGCAGGCCCAGGGGCTGGCGAGTGCCTGCCGCGATCTTGGCGTCACCCTTGAGTTGATCGATCTCGGCATCGTGTCCACTCCCGTGTGGCAGCACTCGGTGCGGATGTTCGAGGCACACGGGGGCGTGATGATCACGGCCAGCCATAATCCGATCGACAACAACGGGTGGAAGTACGCCACCGGCGTCGAATCGTTTGGCGGGGATCCGGCGCCGCCTGGCGCGCTGTTGTCTGCATCGGACATGGCCAGTCTCATTCGGGCCGCCAACGCGTTCAGGCCCGAGCCCACTGGCAGCGCGAGGGTCGCGGAACCAGACACGGCCGCGCGCGAACGCGCCATCGCAGGATACATCCGATTTGTTGCCGGCACGTACCAGACTCAGGCCAAGCGCGCGCGTATCGTAATCGATACCAATGGTGGCGCCGCGTCACGCATTGCAGATCGCGTCTTTCGGTCAATCGGCGTAGATCCAATTGTCATCAACCACGACGAGGGCATCACGGCACACGAGATCGATGTGGAACAGACCCGCGCCGATGGCACGCACGTGCTGGACGGGCTGGCCACACGTGTGCGCGCTGAGGGCGCGCTGTTCGGGCTGGCGTACGACTTCGATGCGGATCGCGGCAACCTGACGTACGTCGATGAAGCGGGCGTGGCGCATATTCCCTCGCCGCAGGCCGCAGCCGCCATCAATACGGCGATTGCGCTGGCCGTTCATCGCCAGTCGTCAGACACGCGCCCGGCCGTGGTTGTGGCCTCGGATGCCACCTCCTGCCGCGTGCGGCAGATCGCGGCCGCGTTCGGCGCCCGCGTGGTGGAGGTGGAGACCGGCGAGATCAATGTCGTCACGGCGATGCGCGACCAGAAGATGCACGGATGCCGCGCCGTGGTGGGCGTCGAAGGCCCGAATGGCGGCACGGTGTTCGCGGACACGACGTGTCGTGACGGCACGCTCGTCGGCGCCGGCGCGTTGCTGGCCGCGGCCGACACGGGGCTGCGGGCGATCATTTCGAACACGCTCGCACCAGGGCGCAGGATGGGGCCGGGCCTGTCAGGGCTGATCGACTTGCTGCCTCCGCAGAGGTCGTTCATGGACTCACTGGCGGCGCGCACGGATTGGGCGGATTCCGTGACGCGACTCGATCAGGAGTTTCCAGCGATCTTCGCTGCGGAGCTGGCCGGCGTATGGGCCACGTTCGACGTGGTGTATTCGTACACGCGTGACGTGAGTACTGTGAAGCCGACTGCGGCCGGTTACGGATGGAAAGCGCGTGTGTGGAGGCCAGGCGCCGAAGGATTCCTCTGGGTCCGCGGATCGAAGACCGAGGCCAGGGTGGTGCGCATTGTCGGCGACGGACCGGACGAGGCGTCGGCCAGGACGTTACTGGCGATTGGACGGCAGTTGCTCCGATAATCGCCCTATGCACACGAGGCGCCCGCGGTATTCAGGTAAGAACCCCCGAGGGTTTCACCAGAAGTACAAGGAACTAAATCCCGAGCAGTACGCGGCCCAGGTCCAAAAGGTGCTGGCGTCCGGCAAGACGCCGGCGGGCATGCATCGGCCAATTATGGTGGAAGAAGTGATGGCTCGCCTTCGCCCCGTAGCCGGCGATGTGGCCGTGGACTGTACGCTGGGTGGTGGGGGACATACGCGCGCGCTGCTCGGCCGTGTGTTGCCGGGCGGACGCGTGATTGGACTTGACGTCGATCCAATCGAGGCGCCTCGCACCGAGGGCCGCCTGCGGAGCGAAGGATTCGGTCCCGAGTCGTTTGTCTCGCACCATGGAAACTTCGCGGGCGTACACAAGGCCCTGACCGCTGCGGGCTACGCAACCGCCAACATCATCCTTGCAGACCTGGGCGTGTCGTCCATGCAACTCGACAACCCCGACCGCGGTTTCAGTCACAAGGAATCCGGCCCGCTCGACATGCGCATGAATCCTTCGCGCGGTGTCACGGCCGCGCAGGTCATCGCGCGCGAGAGTGCAGAGTCGTTGGCAGCCTTGCTCGGTGCAAACGCGGACGAACCACACGCCGATCTCATTGCGAACGCGTTGAAACGGCACGCAGCTTCTGCCGAAGCAACGACAACCCGGGTTGTCGACGCTCTGATACGGTCAGCGCTGTTGGCCGCATTCCCTGGTCTGACGTTCGCCGAGACGACGTTATCCGTGCGTCGCGCTTTCCAAGCGTTGCGCATCGTCGTCAACGACGAATTCGCCGCACTCGACGCGCTGTTGCGGTCATTGCCACAGTGCCTGGCCGCTGGCGGCCGGGTAGCGATTCTGACGTTTCATTCCGGTGAAGACCGCCGCGTGAAGAAGGCTTTTCAGGTAGGCCTCCGGGAGGGCGCGTATTCAGCGTTGTCGGATGACCTTGTTCGTGCCACGGCGGAGGAATGCCGGGCCAACCCCCGCGCCTGGTCAGCGAAATTGCGCTGGGCCGTGCGAGCGTCGTCACTCTAATCGGGGGTACTCCATGCCTTTGTAGCCCGGAATGTGCCCTAGTCCCTACGAAATCCTGAGTACGCTTGGCGCCAGCGGTAGGGGTGCGGTTTACAAGGCCCGCGACACCCGCCTGGACAGGACCGTGGCCATCAAAGTGCTGGCCTCGCTCAGCCAGGCAGATTACGACATGCGCACACGCTTTGAGCACGCGGCCAAGACTCTTGCCTCCTTGGATCGTTCGCACATCTGCGCCATCCATAACGTGGACCGCGAGGGTGAAATCGACGTCCTCGTCATGCCCAACGTGACGGGCGAAACACTCCGCGCGAGGCTGACGAGAAGTCCTATGCCGCTGGCCTAGGCGATCGAAACCGCTTCACAGATTGCCGACGCGCTTGATCGCGCACATGCCCAAAGCGTCATCCATCGTGACTTGCAGCCCGCCAATGTGATGTTGACGAAGAGCGGGGCGCGATTGCTCGATGTCGGGTTGGCGCGGCTCGAAGACCCGATGGCATCGGCGAAGAACGTGAAGTGATGCCGCCGGCAAGCGGCCCGCTCGCGGGCGGGTCGTTTACGCCTGATGGCCAGTCATTCGTGTACGTGGAACCCCGTCTCGGAACCCACGACGGCATCGTGGCCGTAGCTCTCAACGGCAGCGGCCACGAGCATCGCAGCCTTCGCCTGTTGTCGCTTGCGGGCCTGGTGAAAGACAAACGTGCCCACGAGGATGGCGAGCGCCAGTAGCAGGTCGACCTGGTATCGGTTCTGCACGTCGCGCGAGACTTCCCAGACCTATTAGCGCGGTCGCTGAAACATCACCACGGTGCCGGCGATAAGGCCGACCACAAGCGACGCGTCGTTCCGGGTAATCAGGCGCCTGCGGCCAATATCGACCCCAGCACCGCCAGCAACGAAGGTGCTGCTCACGAATGTGTGCCCCTACAACTGTGTGCAAGACGTGCCCCTCCCTGTAGACTGTTGTCATGCGCCTCTCCATCCGGGCCCTTCACGACTTACCGTAGCAACCAGCCGGGAAGACGCCGAATGATTCGCGATGTGGTGGTTGTGGGGGGTGGACTGGCGGGCCTGACGTGCGCGCGCCAGTTGCAGGCGCGCGGGCGGGCGTGCCTGGTCCTCGACGCGGGTGATGCCGTAGGCGGACGTGTCCGCACCGATTGCGTTGAGGGCTTTCAACTCGATCGCGGGTTCCAGGTGCTGCTCACGGCCTATCCCGCGGCGCAGCGCTGGCTCGACTACGATGCGCTGTTGCTCCGCAAGTTTTCTGCGGGCGCCCGCGTCTGGTGCGAAGGCGCGATGCATGTGGTCAGCGACCCGATACGCGAGCCGAGCGACCTGCTGGCGACATTAAAAGCGCCAGTCGGCACGCTGGCCGACAAGATCAAGATCGCGACACTGCGATCGGCGGCACGTCGAGGTGCACTCGACGGGATATTCGCCCGCCCGGAGGCTACCGCGCTTGAGGCACTGCAAGCACATGGCTTCAGCGCGGCCATGATCGAGCGCTTTCTGCGCCCGTGGCTCGGCGGCATTTTTCTCGATGACTCGCTCAGCGCGTCGAGCCGCATGCTGATGTTCGTGCTGCGGATGTTCGCCGAAGGCCACGCAGCGATGCCGGCAGCGGGCATGCAGGCCATTCCGGAGCAGCTCGCAGCCGGCCTGGCGGGTGGAACGGTGCGTCTCAACGCGTCCGTGGTGGCCGTTGGAGACGGCGCCGTGACGCTGCAGAGCGGTGAGCGCGTGGCCGCCGATCGGATCGTTGTGGCGACCGACGGCACGACGGCGGCCCGATTGCTGCCGGAGCTGCCGCCGACCTCGTGGCGCCACGTGACGTGCCTGTATTTTGCCGCGCCCGCCAGTCCGCTCGGCGCCCCGGTGCTGGCGCTTAATGGCTCGGGTGCCGGCCTTGTGAACAACGTGGCCGTCATGAGCGATGTGGCATCGCGCTATGCGCCTCAGGGACAGGCGCTGGTGTCAGTGTCGGTGCTGAAGGACCCGCCAGGAGACGACGCGTGTGTGGCCGAGCGGGTGCAGGCCGAGTTGGCTGGCTGGTTCGGAACGCCCGTGCGCGGGTGGCGCTGGCTGAGGTCGTATCGCATCGCTCAGGCGCTGCCTGTGCGGTGGCCGCTTGAGCGGCCGGCACCGGTAGCCGTGCGGCCCGGCATTTGGGCGGCCGGCGACTTTCTGACGACGCCGTCGATTCAGGGCGCCATGGAAATCGGCGAACGCGTCGCCGATGCCGTCCTCGCCTAAAGCAAGAGTTACGGCCCTTCAAGGGGCCGTCGCCCGATGCTGATCAGCCGATCGGAATTCAGGCCACGTTCGCCGTCAGCCACGCGTCGCAGCCGAGCAACGCGGGATTCAGCGCGCGTGCGCGCTCCGCATCGCGGCGACGCTGGAACTCATCGCCCAGGACCGCATGGAACCGGCACATGTTGGCAAGGTCCCCGACACCAGAGAATCCGAGTCCGCGACAGGTGTCGAACGGCACGTCAACGAAGTACACCGGGCGCCTAAGCGCCCGACTCGTCTTGGCCGCGATCGCCTCGCCGGAGAGCAACTCGCCCGCAACGCCAATGTACTGGCCGACGGTGCTCACTCCCTGCCTGAAGACACCATACGCCGTGCGGCTCATATCCTCGGCCGCAGGGGCAGGCAGCTTCGCGCCACCCAACGGGAGGGCGAGAACGAGATCGTCGTTCTCGCCGGCCCGCGGACCCAGGCCGCACTGGATGAAGTTCTCCCAGAAGCACGCCGCCGTCAGATAGCCAGGGGGAACGTTCTCGTGTTCTGGCGTAACCCGAAATCTGGCGAGCGTGCCGCTGCAAATGGCCCCGGAACGGATTAGACTGTCCGGGCCCAGGAGGTTCCCATGCGCGTGCTCCGCGTCCTCGTTGCCGTCACCGTGTTTTCCGCATCCTTCGCGACCGTCCCCAACGCCGCCCAGGCGCCGGTGAAGAAGTTCCTCGACAAGTCCACGTTCTTCGACATGGAGTCGGTGTCCAACCCCCGCATCTCGCCCGATGGCACGACGGTATTGTTCTCGCGGGGATTTGTGGACATCATGCGCGACGCGGGCGCGTCGAATCTGTGGGCGGTGGGCGTGGACGGGTCGCGACTGCGGCAGTTGACCGACGGCGCGTGGAATGACTCGGCGCCGGTCTGGTCGCCCGACGGCAAGCGCATCGCGTTCCTGTCCAACCGGTCGGGCTCAACACAACTGCACGTGATGTGGGTCGATACTCGCGACACGCTGCAGCTGACCCGATTTGATCGCGCACCCGCCGGCGTTGAGTGGTCGCCCGACAGTGCACAGATTGGGTTCACCGCGTTCCTTCCGGACGAAACCCCGGTGCTTCCCGTGCGTCTCCCCACGGTGCCGCGCGGTGCCCAACTCGCCCGCGGAGCCGTCGTCGTGGATCGCCCGTCGTGGGCGGCTGACGGCTCTGGGCCTACGGTCAAGGGCTATACACATGTCTTCACCGTGGACGCCACCGTTGGCGGCACCCCGCGGCAGGTGACGTCGGGCCACTACAACCACAGCGAGCCGTCCTGGTCGGCAGATGGAAAGACAATATTTGTGGCGGGGGTGCGAAAGCCCGATGCCGAGTACTTGCGGGGAGATTCGGAGGTCTACGCGATCAACCTGTCGTCGCTCGACGTCAGGCAATTGACTGACCGCCGCGGCCCAGATGGATCGCCGCTCGCGTCACCCGACGGCACGTGGATCGCCTATACGGGTTTTGACCAGCAGAACTTTACGAGCCATCTGTCGAGCCTCTACATCATGGACACGGACGGGAAACGGCCGCGGCTGTGGGCCGGCGGGCTGCCGAGTTCACCCTCCAACGTGCGGTGGGCGCCGGACGGATCTGGCGTCTATTACTCGATGCAGGAGCTTGGCGAGGAGAACACGTACTTTGTCTCCGCCGATCTCGGCGTGCCACCAAAGCGGATGACGGTGGGAAAACATGTACTGACGTCGGTGTCCATCGCGAACAACGGCATTGCCGCGGCCGTGCGCGGGCATGTCACCGAGCCTGGCGTGCTGGTGTCTTTTCCGATGACGAAGCCTGCCGACATGAAGGTGCTCGTTGACGTCAACAAGGACGTGCTTAGTGATCGGGTGATTGCCGGCGCCGAGGAAGTGTGGGCGACGTCAAAGGACGGCCTCAAGGTGCAGGGCTGGCTGATGAAGCCTGCCAACTTTGATCCCACAAAAAAGTATCCGATGCTTTTGTGGATTCACGGAGGGCCGTGGAGCATGTACTCGGTCGGGTGGAACTGGGCTTATCAGAATTTTGCGGCCAACGGTTACGCCGTGTTGTGGACTAACCCGCGCGGCTCGACGGGCTACGGTCAAGACTTCGTCAACGGGATTCAGCACAGCTACCCTGGCAAGGATTATGACGACCTGATGGCTAGCGTCGATGCCGCGGTCGCGAAGGGCTGGATCGACTCGTCGAACCTGTTTGTGACCGGGGGCTCGGGCGGCGGCGTGCTGACCGCGTGGATCGTCGGCCACACCAATCGCTTCCGCGCGGCCGCGTCGATGCGTCCCGTCATCAACTGGCACTCCTTTGTCGGTACCACCGACGGTGTCAGCTGGTACACTCAGTTCCAGAAGTACCCCTGGGAAGATCCGATGGAATACGCCGTGCGGTCGCCGCTCCACTACGTGGCCAACGTCACGACGCCGACGATGGTGATGACAGGGGAAGCCGATTTACGCACGCCCATGGCGCAGAGTGAGGAGTACTACCGGGCGCTCAAGATGCTGCGGAAGGCCGACACAATACTCGTGCGCATGCCCGACGAGTTCCACGGCTGGCGCCGGCCGTCCCACCAGCTGCTCCAGCAGCTGTATCTGATGGCTTGGTTCGAGAAGCACCGCACGCCGGAGAGCAAGAGTGCAGTGCCGGTGATGGACCGCTGACGACCCAGGGAAGGCCGCTAAAACTTACGGCAGCTACTTACATGCTTGAACTCTTGTCGCGACCCTGGCCTCTGTCTGTCGCAGGCGTTTGTGTTGGGCTCACAGTGCCGGTCCTGCTGCTGATCGGCAACAAGACCTTCAGCCACTGACGGACGGCCGCCGACCCTGTGCCTGTTGCCCTACTCCAGGCGAGGCCTGATGATAGTGGGCATGACCTCATTTATTGTCCCGGCCCATAACGAAGCGGCCGTGCTCGCAGCCACGCTGGACGCGCTTCACGCCGCCGGCCGGACCCTGGACGAACCCTACGAACTGGTTGTGGCCGACGATGAGTCCACCGATGAGACGGCGGCGATCGCCCTGAGGCATGGCGCGAAGGTGGTGACCGTCGCGCATCGGCAGATTGCGGCCACCCGAAATTCAGGCGCCCGGGAGTCGAGCGGTGAGTTCTTCATCTTCGTTGATGCGGACACGATTGTGAACGTCGCGGTCATTCGGGCCGCCATTGGGGCTCTCCGACTCGGCGCGGCCGGCGGCGGCGCCGGCGTGACATTTGACGGGATGGTGCCGCTTTACGCGAAGGTGATGACGGCGGCCCTGATGCTGGCGTTTCGCGCTGCAGGCCTAGCTGCCGGCTGTTTCATCTTCTGCACGCGCCGGGCCTTCGAAGCGGTCGGTGGTTTCGATGAAAGATACTTCGGCGGCGAGGAAATCATCCTGAGCCAGGCGTTGAAGCGGCAGGGCCGGTTCGTGGTCCTGACGCAGTCCGTGCTGACGTCGGGTCGCAAGCTGCGCACGCACTCCGCGCGTGAAATGTGGGGCGGTGTGGCGCGTGTGGCGTTGCGCGGACCACGGGGCGTCAGGCAGCGCGAGGGCATGGACCTCTGGTATGCCCCGCGCCGCAAGGACCCCGGCTGATGAGCACCCACGATCCTCGGAGTGCTGGTGTCGCTGTCCGCACCTGAGATATCGTTTACCTCGCTCAATCACTATTGGTGCGTTGCGGAGGTAAGAAGGAATGCAGGCAATTCCGGTGTCAGGGGTCAGGCGCGGGTTCGGTCAGACGGCACGGCGCGATCGTTGGTGGACCACTCCAGCACTTATTTTCGTCGGGTTCTCGTTATTCATCGTGTATGCCACGTGGGCGGCGTTCCAGAACGCGCACTACACGTTTGGCCCCTACCTCTCGCCGTTTTATTCGCCTGAAATCTTCGGCGCCTCGTCGCATGCCTGGTTCGGGTCCAAACCCGACTGGTGGCCGGAGCTGCTGCCGTTTTCTCCGGCGCTGATCATCCTGCCGTTTCCGGGACTGTTCCGGTTCACCTGTTATTACTACCGCGGCGCTTACTACAAGTCCTTCTGGGCCGACCCGCCGGCGTGTTCGGTGGGCGAGCCGCGCAAGGGGTATCGAGGTGAACACAGCTTTCCGCTGATCCTCCAGAACGTCCACCGCTACTTCATGTGGGTGGCCATCCTGTTCATCGCGTTGCTCGCCTGGGATGTGTGGCTGGCGATGTGGTTCACAGACCCCATGACCGGGCAGGTGCAGTTCGGCATGGGTGTGGGCACGCTCGTACTCGCCGTCAACGTCGTGCTCCTGGTCTGCTACACATGGGGCTGTCACGTGTTGCGTCACGTGGTGGGCGGCCGGTTGAACGAAGTGTCCAAGTCCCCGGTCTGCGACTTTGCGTATGAGTGCGTCAGCAGCCTTAATGGACGGCATCAGCTCTTCGCCTGGTGCAGCCTGTTTTCGGTGATGTCCTCGGACCTGTATGTGCGTCTGTGCTCGATGGGCGTCATCGCCGATCTGAGGATTTTCTGATGTCGGCGCTCAATACGTTTTCCTACGATGTGCTCGTGATCGGCGCCGGCGGCGCGGGTCTTCGCGCAGCCATCGAAGCCGCTGGGCAGGGCGTCTCGGTGGGCCTGATCTGCAAGTCGCTGCTCGGTAAGGCCCACACCGTGATGGCCGAAGGCGGCATAGCCGCAGCCATGGGCAACGTAGACGACCGCGACAACTGGCAAGTACATTTCGCCGACACCATGCGAGGCGGCCAGTACGTGAACAACTGGCGCATGGCGGAACTGCACGCCAAGGAGGCGCCCGATCGGGTGCGCGAACTCGAAGCGTGGGGTGCAGTGTTCGATCGCACGCTCGACGGCAAAATCCTGCAGCGCAACTTCGGCGGCCATCGGTATCCCAGGCTCGCCCACGTGGGCGACCGCACGGGCCTTGAGCTGATTCGTACGCTGCAGGACCACACGGTGTATCTGGGTGTGACCGTCCACATGGAGCACACCGTCATCGACCTGCTGATGGACGAGGGTCGCGTAGCGGGCGCGCTGGCCTACGAACGCGAGCGGGGCCGGTTCCACGTGTTCGCGGCCAAGGCTGTCATCCTGGCCACCGGTGGCGTGGGCCGGGCCTATCGCGTTACGAGCAACAGCTGGGAAGGCACAGGCGACGGCCACGGGCTGGCGTATCGTGCGGGCGCGGAACTGATCGACATGGAGTTTGTGCAGATCCATCCCACCGGCATGGTGTGGCCGCCCAGTGTCAAAGGCATTCTCGTCACTGAGGGCGTGCGTGGTGAGGGCGGCGTGTTGAAAAACAGTGAAGGGAACCGCTTCATGTTCGGTGACATTCCCGACAACTACAAACTCCAGACGGCTGCGGACGCGGAAGAAGGCTGGCGCTACACCCAGGGCGACAAAACCGCTCGCCGGCCACCCGAGCTGCTCACGCGCGACCACGTGGCCCGCTGCATCATGCGCGAAGTCAAGGCCGGGCGCGGATCCCCGCACGGCGGTGTGTACCTGGACATCGCGTGGATCAAAGAGAAGATCGCGAACGCGCCCGAACACATTAAGCGCAAGCTGCCGAGCATGTATCACCAGTTCAAGCAACTGGCTGACCTCGACATCACGAAAGAATCGATGGAGGTGGGACCCACCACGCACTACATCATGGGGGGCATCCGTGTGAACGCCGACACGCAGGAGTCCACCGTGCCCGGCCTGTTCGCCGCCGGCGAGTGCGCAGCCGGCATCAATGGGGCCAACCGCCTTGGCGGCAACTCACTGTCGGACCTGATCGTTTTCGGCAAACGCGCAGGTGAGTACGCCGCGGCGTACGCGAAGAGGCGGACGGCGCCGACGCTTGACACTCAGGCAATCGACGCAGGGATACAGGAATCGCTCAAGCCGTTTGATCGCGGTCACGCGTCAGGTAACCCGTACACGGTGCAATCGGATTTGCAGGACACCATGCAGGACCTCGTCGGCATCGTCCGCCTCGAGACCGAGATGCAGGAAGCGCTGGCACGACTCGCAGCCTTGAACGCGCGGGCCGCGTCCGCGGGTGTCGATGGCCACCGCGAGTATCACTCAGGCTGGCATACCTATCTGGATTTGCGCAATCTGTTGGCCGTGTCTGAAGCGATCACACGGTCGGCGATTGAGCGCAAGGAAAGCCGTGGTGGACACTTCCGCGACGACTATCCCGATAAGGACCCGGCGTTCAGCCTGTTTAATGTGGCCGTTGCGCTCGACGCCACCGGAGCGATGCGCGTCTCGCGAAATCCCATCCCGGACATGCCGGCCGAGCTCAAGCAGGTCATAGAGGATCAGAAACAATAATGGCGCAGGCGATCTTTCGAATCTGGCGTGGCGGCTCCGATGGTGCTGGAGCATTCGTGGACTACACCACCGAGGTGTCCGAGGGTATGGTGGTGCTCGACGCCGTGCATCGGGTGCAGGCCGACCAGGCCCCCGACATGGCATGCCGGTGGAACTGCAAAGCCGGCAAGTGCGGATCGTGCTCGGCCGAAATCAACGGCAACCCGAAGCTCATGTGTATGACTCGGCTCAATACGCTGGACCTGAGCGAGCCCGTCACTATCGAACCGATGCGGGCGTTTCCGCCGATTAAGGATCTGGTCACCGACGTCTCATGGAATTTTCGCGTCAAGCCAGGGATCAAGAAGTTTGCCCCCCGCAAGCCCGACGCGGCCGACGGCACCTGGCGGATGTCGCAGCGCGACATCGATCGCGTGCAGGAATTCCGCAAGTGCATCGAATGTTTCCTGTGCCAGGACGTCTGTCACGTGGTGCGCGAGCACAAAAAACACGACGAAGGCTTCATCGGTCCGCGCTATTTCGTGTATTCGGCTGCGCTCGAAATGCACCCACTTGATACCACCGAGCGCCTGGGCGACCTCAAGAACAGCCAGGGTTTGGGCTACTGCAACATCACCAAATGCTGCACAAATGTGTGTCCGGAACACATCCACATCACTGACAATGCGATCATCCCGCTCAAAGAGCGAGTGGTGGATCGGTTCTACGATCCGGTCACCAGGCTCTTAAGGGTGTTGAGGTCCTGACCATGTTCGAACTGAAAGCTCTGTCACCAGCGGCGGTGCCGGCCGCCCTCGCCAAGGCAGAACGCTACCGGCTCCTCAACGAGCCCGAGCAATGCCAGAGCATCTGTGAAGACGTGCTCCGGGCCGATCCCAGCAACCACGCCGCCAGCGTGATGCTCATCCTGGCTATTACCGACGCCTTTCCCACCACCGCCCAGGGGGCCGCCCGCGCGATGCAGCTGGTGGCAGCCCTGCCCTCCGAGTACGACCGGTCCTACTACTCTGGCCTTGTCGCCGAGCGGCGCGCGCGCGCGCTCCTCTCACACGGTGGCATGGGACACCGGGGCGCCACCCAATGGCTGCACCAGGCGATGGCGGACTACGAACGCGCCGACGCCCTTCGCCCTCCAGACAATGACGATGCCAGGTTGAGGTGGAATGCCTGCGCGCGCGTCTTCAATGCGCACCCCGATCTGCTGGCCGAAGACGACCAACCAAATACGCCGATCATGCTCGAATAACGTCATTAGGCCCCGCGCCGGTCCTGCAACCACCGCCTTTTCCACCATGCGTCGTCAAGTCGCCTTCGCCGGAATACTCATCGCCGTCATCGGCGTCACTGCGCACCTCGCGGGACAGGCGCCGGCGCAACCGGTGCTGCGGTGGGGTGGCGACGCGGCGGGCGGGGCGCCCTTCGTCCAGGCCGACTCGCACGATCTAAATCGCCTTGTCGGCTTCGACGTCGACCTCGCGGCGCTCATCGCCCGTGAACTCGGCCGCCGGCCGGAGTTCGTGCAGATCACGTTTCAGTCGCTGGACCAGTCGGCCCTGCGCGGCGATTTCGCCATCGGCCTAAGCGGGATTGAGAACACGGCCGCCCGCCGACGGATGGTGCCCACCAGCATCCCGTACTACGAGTTCAAGGAAGTGCTCACGGTGCGCGCGGCCGACCGCGATCGCTTCAAGACTCTCGCAGACCTGGGCGGTCGCAAGGTGGCCACGCTCTCGGGCACGATTGCGGCCGACATTCTCGGCCGCACCGCCGGCGTCATTGCCACGCCATACGACGATGATGTGTATCCGTACAGTGATTTGGCGATTGGGCGCGTGGACGCGGTGTTGCTTGACCACCTGTTGGCTGACCGTGCCGTGCGGCGTGAGAAAGGTCTGTATACCCACCCCGGGGCGGTGGCCACCAGCCAGTATGTCGTGATCGTGTCGCCGAAACACCCAGGGATGCTCGACCTAGTCAACGACATCCTTCGCAGCGCCATGCGGGATGGCCGCCTTGAAGCGATCCTCCGCAAGCAACCGGGCGTGTGGAACGACGATCAGCCGAAGCTGTTTCAGGCGATGACCGCGTCGAACGCCACGCAAGGCGAGACCGGCCCCCGCCTCTCCTGGTTTGAGACGACGCGAGCGTTTTTTCCCAAGCTGTTAAAGGCGGCATGGACCACATTGTGGTTGTCGTGCCTGGCGATGGTCGGTGCGGTAGTCGTGGGCATCGGCATCGCGGTGGGCCGCGTGTATGGCAGCCGCTCCACGCGCCTGATGCTCACCACGTACGTGGAGGTCATGCGCGGCACGCCCATCCTGCTGCAGCTGTTCGTCATTTATTATGGCATCGCCAGCGTCATCACACTCGACGCCTATATTGCAGCCGTACTCGGCCTGGGCCTCAACTACGCGGCCTACGAGAGCGAAATCTACCGAAGCGCTCTCGAAGCTGTGTCGACGACCCAGCTCGACGCCGCCCGTGTGCTTGGCCTGACCGAAGGGCAGGTCCTGCGCCTGGTGCGTGCCCCTCAGGCGCTGCGCACCGCGCTGGCGCCCATGACCAACGACTTCGTCGCGTTGCTCAAGGATTCATCTCTGGTGTCGGTGATCGCCGTGCCGGAGCTGGCCAAACAGACCCAGATCTTCGCCACCAACATGGGCAGCTGGATTATCCCGGGTCTGATGTGCGCGACCCTCTATCTCGCGATGTCGCTGCCCGTGGCGTATGTCGCCCGTCGTCTTGAAGCGCGATGGAAGGCGCCCACCACCGCATGAGCACCGTCCTTCAAGTACGCGGACTGTGGTTGCGTCGCGGCACTCGCGACATCCTCTCGGGTGTGGACTTCGAGGCGGCTCGAGGTGAGCTGCTGGTCGTGATGGGCCTGTCGGGCGCCGGCAAGAGTACCGTGCTGCGTGCCATAGCCGGGCTTGAGAAACTCGACGGTGGCGAAGTTCATATCAACGGCGTCGAACTCACGGCTGGCCTCCGCACGGCGGCGTCGGCGGCACTCCGCCGCACAATCGGCATGGTGTTCCAGTCGCACTCCCTCTTCGAGCACATGACGGCACTCGACAACGTATGTCTGGCGCAAGTGCACGTGCTGCGTCTGCCTCGCGCAGAGGCCGTGGCACGCGCGCGCGCGCTGCTCGATCAACTGGGCGTGGGCGAACGCGCGGACGCGCTTCCCCGTGAACTGTCGGGCGGTGAGTCGCAGCGCGTGGCGATTGCGCGGTCGCTCGCCATGGACCCGTCGCTGCTGCTGCTCGATGAACCGACGGCGTCGATTGACCCGGCGCGCCGTAACGACCTGGGGTTGAGCCTGCGCCGGCTCGCGGCCACCGGTCGCGCGCTCGTGCTCACCTCGCACGACGGCGATTTTGTGCGTGAGCATGCGACTCGGCTCGTGATCCTCGCCGAGGGTCGTATAGTGGAGGTCGGCGAGCCGCGCAAGGTGCTGGACTCACCGCTGCATCCCGCCACCCGCGCGCTGCTGCAGCGACCTGCGTACTGATGCGGAAAAAGATGTCACCTCACGGCGTCATCGGGCGACGGCTGCGCTGTTGTTGCGATTGTGCGACGCAGCTCGGAGTATCCCCGTTTTCGGATCTCGGCTGATGGCGACCCAGAGTCCTTCTCCACCAAAACGCACATCACTGGGATCCACTTCCCGGTACTGGTAGCCAACCGCGTCGAGTACGGACAGCGGAAATCGACCTTTCGGCACACGAAAGGTCAACTGACCGGTCTTCAAGTCAGTCTCGGGCAGCAGAAAGTCCGCGGTGTTGATGGCGTCGTCCACGGTCATGCCGAAGTGCATGATGTTGGCCAGCGCCTGGAACGTGCGCTGGTGCAGGCCGGAGCCCATTGAGGCGAAGCCGAGCACCGGCGCACCATCCTTGAAGAGGATGCCTGTTTCGGTGGGTGCCGGCAATCGCGACCCCGGCGGAACACGCGCGATGGCGGCCTGCTGAAACGACCCAGGGTCGCCGATCGAGATGCCATCGATGTTGATCGCGGTGCGTCCCCAGTCCACACAGTTGATGCTCTGCGTGATCGCCGCGATGTTGCCGTCCTTGTCGATCACCACCACATCGTCTGAGTGATGGCCTTCGGGTGCCTTCCAGCGTAACGGGCTGGCGCCGGCCTCAAGTCGTTTCCACAAATCCTCAGCGAATGCCGCTGACGTGCGCGATGCCGGCGAGAAGTCGAGGCCAGGATAGATCTGAGCCTTGAGTGCCTGCGGCAGGAACCCAAGGACGTTCACCTGGCTGACGGTGAGGGCTTTCTTCAGCGCAGCGCCGGACGTCGTCCAGTGCGGGTCCGTGTCCAGACCCGCGGCCACGGCTAGGCGCTGTGCTTCGATTAGGTTGACGCCGCCGTCGTTGGGCGGACTGTTGGTGTAAATACGGTAGGCGCCGAAGTCCGCCACGAGCGGCTCGTCCCAGGTGACGTCGTACGCAGCGAGGTCGTCAAGGGTCATGGCGCCGCCGTCGGCCTGCACAGCGGCGACAAGTGCCTTGGCCCACGCGCCTTTGTAGATGTAGTTAGTGCCTTGCGCGGCAACAGCCCGCAGCGTGGCCGCCAGGGCCGGTTGCTTGAACGTGTCTCCCACGCGGTATATGGCCCCATCGGCCTTGAGGAAGATCGCGCGCGTGGCGGGGAGGCGTGCCAAGTCTTCGCGCCGGAATTCAAACTTACCGGCCAGATGACGGGTCACCGGCATGCCGTGATCGGCAATGTGAATCGCCGAGTCGAAGATGCGAGCGAAGGGGAGTGTGCCGAACCTCGCGTGTGCGGCTCCCACGCCTTTCATGAATCCGCCCACGAGTGCCGTGCGGCCACTGACGGCGGTGCCGCGCAGGCCTTCTGGCGATGCCATGTTGATGCCGCCGGGAATAGTGGCCGCGCTCGTCTCGCCGCGCACGGTGTTCCACTCAGCGTTCATCGTGTAGACCTTGCCGGAGGCGGTATCGTAGTACACGAGTGACATGATGCCGAAGTAACTGATGGGCGCGCCGGCGGTGACGGCCACTTGCGTGACGGCAGCCGTCATGGCGGCGTCGATTGCGTTGCCGCCGCGCGCAAGCGCTTCCAGCCCAGCGCGTGCGGCAATGCCGTTGTAGGCCACGGTGACCGCGCCGTTGCGGCCCGTGGCGACCGAGGCTGTGGTGCGATCCACATTCTGCGCCGCGATGAACCGCTCGTATTCACCTTTTGGCCAGACGCTCGGGGAGATATCTGTGATCGACGACGGCGCCTGGGCACCGGCTGACACTACGGAAATGGCTGACGCCAGCCACATGACACGCCATTTCATAAGGTTCCCTCGCGGGCGAATCATAGCCCGCGACCTTGAAATCCAGGCCGAGCTACGTTCGAAAGGGCCGGGCTACACACGAGCGGATATCGATCCGGAACGTAGCTCGGGCTGGTTCTCAAGCCCTGGTGTCCGCTACATGCAACGAAGAGCGCCCTACGGAGGGCTCGGCGTCTCGGTGTCTCCCGCTGTCATCCGGCGTCTGACGGCGCAGTCGGAGTTGTCTACTTTTCAATGCCGGTGAGCTGCCACCTGATCAGCGACATCGGGATCAGCCCTGCGCTGTTCAGTTCGTCGAAGAACGTGCGGAGCGTGAAGCTGTTGCCGAGTTGATGGGCGCGGTCTTTGACGAGTTCATCGATCAGCGCTTTGCCGGTCACATAACTCGTGCCGTAGCCCGGCTGACGCAGATAGAGCTGCTGCTCGAACCCAAGAAGATCGAGGTCGGGCCGCATCCAGCCGCGCGGCGTCCATTCCACCTGGAAAGCCTTGGCCTGTTTGATGTCGAATTCGTTGGCCTGGGCATAGAGCGATGCTAGGCCGCGGGCGCAACGCTGCGCGAGCATGATCCACACAATCTCGCGCGCCCTGGGGTTGTCGTCGTAATACCCAGCGTGCATGACGAGCTCCTCCATCGCAGTGGCCATACCTTCCGAGCGGCTGTCCCAGACGTTGTAGAGCGTGGCATTGCGGCGGATGACGCTCGCGTGCGGCGCGGCCTTCATCCACGCGTGATCAAACCAGTGGTAGAAGTGCGTGAACAGCGTGATGGGTTCGTAGTGGCTCGCGATGCCGAAGAAGTTGCGCGTGGCTTCGGGTGTGTACGAGCCCAGGTGTGCGCGCAGGGCCGGGTCCAGGTAGTCCTCGACGGTGAGCACATTGTTGTCTTTCAGGAATGCCATGTACTTCGTCACGGCTGCATTGGCGCGCTGCGTGTATTCTTCCGGGCTCGACGCGGCCGAGAGCGGCGGAAGTCCACGGTTGCGTTGTTCCTCAAGCCGCAGCGAGGCGTGGGCTCGCGCGAGTTCGCGCTTGAGGAGTACCACTTCCTCCTCCCATGACATCGGCACCAGATGGACGTTGCGGAGGCTCCACGTATAGTCGGCCTTGCCGATGCCCGACGGCCCGGTCCTCGACGCCGCCTGCGACTCGAGCCACGAGACAAAGGAGGCCGTGGCCGCGCTGGCATCGCGAATCGCCGCCTTGAGTTCGCCCCCGGCCGGTGTGGTTCTGACTGCCAGCGCCTGCAGGTCTTCCACCTGTTTCTGCATGGTGCCCATGCCCGTCACCCAGAGGTCGCGCGCATTGCCGGTGAGGTTGCGGCGGGCTTGTCGCAGGAGCGGTGGAACGCTGTGAAGCTCGCCCGCCAGCCGGGCTTCGTCAGCCGGAGAAAGCGGAAAGGTGTACGTCCAGAGCTCAACGACTGCGTGGTGTGTCGGGCCCTCGTGGGCGGGCGTGTCGCTTTGCGCCGTCCAGATCGACTGGTAGTACGCCGGGTCGCGCACCCACGGTTTGAGGACGCGGATATAGAAGTCGAGGCCGTTCATCTGCGCGCGCACCAGTTCGTAGTCCACGCGTTGTTCGACGGGCCAGGCCTTCGGGTCGATGACGGCCAGCCGGGATTGATACCTCTTGAGCGCGGCATGCCTGCGCGCAGTGGTCGCGGCCGTATAGTCGGGCGCGCCCTCTAGGAGCGGCGGGCGCTCAAACGCCGACCAGTCGGTGAAGAGCGCGACGAGATCCTGGTAGCCGCCGGCCGGGGTGCGTTGCGCCAGGGTTGTGGCGCCACAGGCGAGCACAACAGCCAGCGCCAGATTCAAGGGGGATCGACGAGTCATGACGGCCTCCACATACCCGCGCGATCATCGCACAGGCTGGCACGAAGTCAGACAGAAGCTTGACAGGTCCTCCGGCATGGCCATAATCGCTGCCGGAGCCACACACTGACTGACATCTTCCGCCAGGTCTACGACCCGGTCGCCGGCAGCGTGCTGCTGTCCGCACTGGTTGCATCACTGCCACCCCTGTTGCTCGCGGTCATGTTGGCCGTGCTCCGCGTCGCGCCCTGGCGCTCGGCCATCGCCGGCGCGGGTGCCGCGTTTGTGCTGGCCTGGCTCGTGTGGGGCATGCCGCTGTCGCTCACGCTGGCGGCCGCCACCCACGGCATGGCCTACGGCCTGTGGCCGATCTGCTGGATCGTTTTGAGCGCCGTGTTCTTCTACAACCTCTCGGTCGAGAGCGGAGATTTTGACGTCATTCGGCGGGCGCTGGCACGCCTGACCGGTGATCGACGCGTGCAGGTGGTGCTGGTCGCGTTCTGCTTCGGTGCGCTGATCGAGGGCATCGCCGGCTTCGGCGCCCCGGTGGCCATTACCGCGGCCATGATGGCCGGGCTGGGCATCAACCCAATCATGGCGGCGGTCGTCGCGTTGCTGGCGAATACCGCGCCTGTCGCGTTTGGCTCGCTGGGCATTCCCGTCACGACATTGGGTGGACTGCTCGCGCCGATGCTGGCCAGCGACACCCAGACCACCACGATGGCGCTCTCTAAGATGGTGGGGCGCCAGTTGCCGTTTGTTTCACTGCTGATTCCCGCCTATCTGATCGTCATCTTCGCCGGATGGCGACGGATGATCGAAGTCTGGCCCGCCGTGTTTGTCGCGGGCCTGAGCTTTGCGATCGGACAGTTTGTGGTCTCGAACTATGTTGGCCCCGAGCTGACCGACACGCTGGCCGCGCTGCTGTCACTCGCCTCGGTCGCACTGCTCTTGAAAGTGTGGCGGCCCGCCGAAGATTACACCGGCGGTGGCGTGCCGGCGCTTGCGCACGATGGCCCGCCCGACACCAGCCGCCGTGTGATGCGCGCGTACGCCACCTACGGCATCCTCGTGGTGACCGTGCTCATGGGTCAGTCAGGCAACTTCGCCGGCATGTCGTCGGTGCCTCCACCTGCCAACGTGACGTCGCTCCTGCGGTGCGGACAGATTGGCAACCGACTGTGTCCCGACCCCTGGCTGGGCGAGCAGGCATCGGTGAATCCGCAGGGACTGCGGTTCCCGGTCTGGGAATTCAGTTGGCCCGGCGCGTATCGGATCGAAGGCGGCAGGCCAGCCGCCGTCGTGCAGCGTGAAGTGCCGGTGGCGCCCAAGTCCAGTCCTTATCCGCTCACGTACCGGCTCGACTTTCTGGCCACCGCAGGCACACTCGTGTTTCTGGCGGCGCTGCTCGCCTTTGTCCCGATGTTCCTGTGCGGTATTCGCCCTCCCGCGCTGACCCGCGCGTTCGGCCAGACCGTCCGACAACTTCGCCTCCCCATCGTCACCATCGCCTTCATCCTGTCGATCGCCACCGTCATGAACTATTCGGGCATGACGTCGTCAATGGCGTTGGCGCTCGCGAAGACCGGCTGGTGGTTCCCGTTTTTCTCTGCGTGGTTGGGCATGATCGGCGTGTTCCTGACCGGTAGCGATACGGCGTCGAACACGCTCTTTGGACCGCTGCAGGCGACCACCGCCGGGGTCACCGGTGTTGATCCCATCCTGATGGGTGCCACGAACAGCTCCGCCGGTGTGATGGGCAAGATGATCAGCCCGCAGAACCTGTCGGTGGGCGCGGCCGGTGTGGGCGCCGTTGGACGCGAGGGCGAAATCCTTCGCCGCGTGCTGGTGCACAGCTTGATCCTGACCACACTGATGGGACTGCTGGCGATGCTCCAGGCCTATGTGGTGCCCTGGATGGTGCCGACACTCACGCCATGACCTTCACGGCGCGGCTGGCACTCAAAGTCTTTGCGATCGTCCTCATCACCATCGCCGTCGAGGCGTGGATGGGGCGGTCGTGGTTCGGATCCGACGGCAGGTTTGGCTGGCTCGAGCTGGACATCTGGAGCAGCAGCCAGTCTCAACGCGTGTTTGATCCCTACACGTTCTCGCACATCCTCCACGGCGTGTTAATCTACGCGCTGCTGTGGCTGGTGGCGAAGAAGAGTTCCATCCGTTCGCGGTTCATTGGCGCCGTGGCGCTCGAAGCGGTGTGGGAGATTCTCGAGAATTCTCCCAGCATCATCGATCGGTATCGCGCCGTGACCATCGCGCAGGGATATGTGGGCGACAGCATCCTCAATTCGGTGAGCGACATCGTCATAGCCGGCCTTGGGTTTGTGCTGGCCTGGAAGATGAGCGTCCGGAGCAGTATCGCGTTTGTCGTGGTGACTGAGGTGGTGCTGCTGTTCCTGATTCGCGACAATCTCACGCTCAACATCCTCATGCTCGTGTCACCGGTGGACGCCGTCCGCGAGTGGCAGATGGTGGGACACTGAGCCCCCAGATCTGATCATGACTGACCGCCAGGCCGCCGGAGACTTTCCGCCCGACTGCGCCTAGATTGAGGCGCGGGTCTCGGACTTCAACCAGTTGTTCAACTCGTTCGACCCGACGCCCAATCGTGCACATCGCCGTGCGCGACCATTTCGAATGCCGAGCCCATGCCATGCGGCAGACGCTGCGTCAAGTGCTCCGGCTGGGGCGCAGAAGCCTACTGATTGGTGTAGCGTTTCTCGCGACATGTATCGCGCTCGGCGATGCCGTTGAGACCTTCGCTCCCGCAAGCCGCTTTGCCGGTATCGTGTGCGAAAGCCTGCTGATCGGCGGTTGGGTCGCGATGTCGCGGCCGATTGAAGTGTTCTTGTACGAGTGGTAGCCGATTCGCGCGGACGCGGTCTTTTCGGATCGGCTCAGCGCGATGCGTGTGCGGGTCACATCAACGCAGGTCTGATAGGGGCCACGTCTAAGAGATGGAGGAGTGATGGAGCGACGCGAGTTTGTGATCACGTCAGTTCTGGGGGCCGCCGGGCTCGCCGCAGGCCGGACGACATCCGCTCTCAGACTCGACTTCGAGACGCGCAAGATTCTGATCGCGGGCGGCGGCTTTGGCACAGCGTTCATCCGCTACCTGGCCGAACTCACGGGCAAGCCGAGGCCAACACTCTGTTATCTGCCGACCGCTTCCGCCGACGGGCCCGCCGGCATCATCACCTGGTTTCGCAACTGCGCCTCACTCAACGTTGAGCCTTCGGTCCAGGAGAGCTTCATCGCCAGCACGCGCCAGACCCGCAGCTGGGAGGAGGTGTTCCTTTCGGTTGATGGCATCGTCTGCTCTGGCGGCAACACGCTGAATCAGCAGGCCATCTGGAAGGCACAGGGCATCGACCACGTGCTACGCCTGGCCTGGGACCGCGGCATCGTGCTCGGCGGCGCCAGCGCAGGCTCGCTCTGCTGGTTTGAGGAAGGAACGACCGACTCTCGACCGAAGGAACTGACCACGGTGCAAGGGCTCGGATTCATCAAGGGGAGTCACTCGCCGCACTACGACGCGGAGCCCGGCCGCCGGCTGCTTTATCAGAAACTCATCGGGTCGGGCGTGATGAAGCCCGGCTACGCGTGCGACAACGACGCGGGGATCTACTTTGAAGACAACTCGGTAAAGCGCGTTGTCGCCACCCGCGCGGGCGCGAAGGTGTATCACGTCAGTGTCGCGGGAGGACAGGTGGTGGAGCGGGTCATTGAGCCCGAGTTAATTTCGTGATCACTTAGCCGCCCTGGGCCAGGCCCGGCTTAGAGCCGAGGCCGCTCCGCTGACCGACGGCCCGCCCTGAACTGCGGAGCCTACAGGGTCGTTTGTGAAGGGCTAGAGGCAGACTCTGTGGGATTGATTAACTAGATTGTCGACATCTATCAGCACACGCAGATCGACAAACTGCGTGGTGAGACGGCGCGCGCCTGAGCCGAGGCGTCGGTCAGAGTGCCGAGTGGAGGCGTGGACGCCGAGAAGCTGGAACGAGCGATCGGCGAACTCGCGCTCGCCGTCAAGATTATGCAGCGCGTCATGGTGGAGAAGGGCGTATGCACGACCACCGAGTGTGGCGAGAAGCTGAATCAGATCGACCTCGAGGATGGCCGCGCCGACGGCCGCGCCCAGATTCAGTAACGCGCCCCTTCGATCGTGCGGCCCCGGCAAAGCCGGGCCCCCAATCCCGCGCCCTTCATAGATCTTCATGTCCTACATGGTGAATCCTCAGACTCATTCCACCACTCCGCCCTGACGGCCCACGCAGGGGTGCTACCCTAGCGCCCCACATGGCTCCATCGCGTTCTGCTGCTCCCCACAGCCCCACTGAGGGGCTCGTTCGTGTCATGGGCACGTTTGGCCTCGCGGCCGCCATCGTGAACATCACGATTGGCGGTGGCATCTTTCGGCTGCCGGCCAACGTGGCGGGTTCACTCGGCGCGGCCGCGCCGGTGGCCTATCTCGTGTGCGCCGTCGCGATGGGGCTGATCGTTCTGTGCATCGCCGATGCCGGCAGCCGCGTGTCGCTCACTGGTGGGCCGTATGCCTACGTCGGCACCGCCTTCGGCCCGTACGCCGGCTTCATCACGGGGCTCCTGTTATGGATGCTCGGCACATTCGCCAGTGCGGCGGTGTCCACAGTGTTCGCCGGCAGCATTGGCCTCCTTGTGCCTGCGGCGAGCAGCCAGGCAATGAATGCTGCGGTGCTGGTGGGTGCCTTCGCGTTCTGGACGTTCATCAATGTCCGCGGCGTGGGCCTGGCGGCGCGCTTGAACGGTGTGGCGACCGCTGCGAAGCTGGTGCCGCTCGTGCTGCTGGCCGTGGCCGGACTCTTCTTCATCAACACCGACAATCTTACGTGGACGGCCGCGCCGGCCGCGGCGGACGTGGCGCGCACGTCGTTGCTGTTGATCTTCGCGTTCGCCGGCGTCGAGGTCGCCCTGGTGCCGAGCGGCGAAGTGCGTGACACCGCGCGCACGGTGCCACGGGCCATCGCTCTGGCGATGATCGGCATTACCACGTTGTATCTGCTGCTGCAGATCGTCTCGCAGGGCATTCTGGGGCCCGGATTGGTACAGGCGACCGCGTCGCCGCTGGCCGACGCGGCGAACGCCTCACTGGGCGGCTGGGCTCGTACGCTGCTGCTTGTTGGCGCGTCGGTATCGATGTTCGGGTATCTGGGCGGCATGACCTTCTCAATGCCGCGTATGGTCTTTGCCTTCGCGCGCGATGGCTTCCTGCCGCGGATGTTCACCGCAGTCCACCCGCGATTTCATTCACCACCGGCCTCGGTCATCGCCCAGTCCGCGATCACGCTGATGTTGGCCCTGTCGGGGACGTTTGAACGACTGGCGCTGCTCGCCAACGTGTCCGCGCTCGCGCTCTATCTGGGTTGCGCGCTGGCGTCGTGGAAGCTCCGCTCGTCCGGCATCACCACCGAAGGCCAGACGCCTTTCCGCGTCCCGTTCGCCACAGTCCTGCCATGGGTCACCTGCCTCATCATCGCGTGGCTGTTGACCGGCCTCGCTTATAAGGAGTGGCGCGCGTTCGGAGCGTGTGTGGCCGTCGGCTCTTTGTTGTACGTGGCCCGGTCGCGACGATAAACCAGCCGACGCTGGTATCCTTTCCCGATGGCGAAGAAATATTGGCTGATGAAGTGTGAGCCCGCCGCGTATACCATCGCGGATCTCAAAAGGGATGGCCGCACGAGTTGGGAAGGCGTACGCAACTATCAGGCGCGCAACTTCATGCGCGATCAGATGCAGGAGGGCGACGCAGTCCTCTTCTACGCGTCCAACGCCGATCCGTCAGGCGTCACCGGCCTCGCCACCATCGCCCGCGCCGGGTATCCCGATCACCTGTCCTGGAAGAAGGGCCACAAGTACTTCGACGCCGCAAGTACACAAGCAAAGCCCCTCTGGTTCATGGTGGACCTTGCCTTCGAAGAAGAGTTTGCCGGCACGGTGCCGCTCGGAACGCTGAAGGCCACGCCGGGCCTCGAAGACATGAAAGTGATCCAGAAGGGCAGCCGCCTCTCGGTGCAGCCCGCCACAAAAGGCGAATACAACATCGTCGTACGCCTCGGCCGGAAGCTGAAATCCGCAACGCGCTGATGCCAGGCACCACGCCGCCCCGCCCGGCACTGCCGGTTCTGATCGCCCTCAGTGTGTGCCATCTGCTGAATGACTTGCTTCAGTCGTTGCTGCCGGCGTTGTATCCGCTGCTCAAGGGCACCTACTCACTCGACTTCTGGCAGATCGGGATGATCACGTTGACTAATCAGGTCACGTCATCGCTCCTGCAGCCGCTGGTCGGTCACTACACCGACTCGCGGCCACATCCGTATTCATTGCCGGTGGGCATGGGCTTCACGCTGGCCGGACTCCTCCTGCTGGCGTCCGCCAACTCCTATGAATGGCTGCTGGCCGCGGCCGCGCTTGTGGGAATCGGGTCGTCGATCTTCCACCCGGAGTCGTCGCGTATCGCGCGACTGGCCTCAGGCGGCAAACACGGCCTGGCCCAATCACTGTTTCAAACGGGCGGCAATTTCGGCACGTCCCTTGGACCGCTTCTCGCGGCCTTCTTCGTGTTGCCACGCGGACAGGGCAGCGTGGCCTGGTTCTCGTTGGTGGCACTGTTCGCGATTCTGATCCTGTGGCGCATCGGCTGTTGGTACTGGACGACCGGCCAGGAACGGCGCCGCGCCGCCGGGCACCTGCGCCCGCTGCATCAACTGCCGCGCGCGACGGTGCAGCGATTGCTGGCCATCCTCCTGGCGCTGGTCTTCTCAAAGTACGTCTACGTCTCGAGCTTCGTCAGCTTCTTCATGTTTTTCCTGATCGACCGCTTCGGCGTGTCCGTGCAACAGGCGCAGGTGCACCTCTTCGCCTTTCTCGGCGCCGTCGCGGCAGGCACCTTTATCGGCGGCCCGGTGGGCGACCGCATCGGCCGCAAACCCGTCATCCTCATCTCCATCGTCGGCATCCTGCCGTTCGCGCTGATATTGCCCTACGCCGATCTGTTCTGGACGACGGTGCTGAGCGTGGTGATTGGGCTGGTGTTGTCATCTGCGTTCTCAGCCATCCTGGTGTTTGCGCAGGAACTGGTGCCGCATCGGGTGGGGCTGGTGTCGGGACTCTTCTTTGGATTTGCATTCGGGGTGGCTGGGGCCGGAGCAGGCGTCCTCGGGTGGCTGGCCGACGTCACCAGCATCGCGTTTGTGTATCGGGTGTGCGCATTTCTGCCGCTCATTGGCTTGCTTGGGTTTCTGCTTCCCGACAGAGAGACCCTTCGACTGGGCACTTCGCATCCCGCTCAGGGCTGATACGATTCGCCTCATGCGCGTGGCGATCGTCGGCGGGCCCGGAGTGGGCAAGAGCACCCTGGTTCGACAATTGGGCGACCTTTATCACCACGGGTCATATGGCGAAGGTGAAAAGGGCGTCTGGGCGCCCGAGGTGCTGGCCGACATCGAAGCCGGGCTGAACCCGGTGGGCGTGACCGCGTACTTCGGCTGGATCTACGACGCGAACTACCGCGACGCCGCCGCTCACGAGCGGCCGGGGTCCGTGGTGTTTTTTGAGGGCGCCCGGATCACGCTCGAGGCGCACATCGCCGAGTACCCGGCCCGGTATCATTCCGCGCTGCGAGACGTGCTCGTCGTGGGCGATCACTGGAACCCCGATATCACCATCGTGCTGACATCGAGCACCGACACCATCGAAAAACACATCCGGCTGCGCAAACGCGAGTTCGAGAATGTTGAAGAGACCGTCAGTCGTTTCAAATTGATCGACGCGGAGTTCCGGCGCCTGGCGCCGCTGTATCCCAACACCGTCGTCATCGACCGCGACCGAAAAGAATTTCACGAACGCGCGGGTCTTGAGGAAATTGCGGCGGCCGCGGGACTGCCGCCGTTCCGCGAGATCCCGTACCTGCGGATTGACCGCTATGAGGAGCCGCCACAATGACACGACGCCTCCTGCTTCGCTGGGCAGCCGCGCTGGTGGCCGCATGGCCGTTGTCTTCGATCAAGGCGCTGGCACTGGGCCGCTCGCAGGCGACGGTCCTGACGTCCGGCCACCTCGCGACTCTTCGCGCCGTCGCCGATGTGGCGCTGCCATCGGCGCTGACGACCGAGGAGCGTGGCGAAGCCGTCACCCAGTTCGCGGAGTGGGTGGCGAACTACCGCGAGGGCGCAGAGATCGGGCCCGGATATGGTTCGCCCAGGCTCAGAACGACCGGACCACCGCCAACAGCAACCTACCCCGCGCAACTAGCCGCGCTTGAAGCCGCCGCGCGGGCCGGTGGCGCTGAATCGCTGGCTGCACTTGCAGCCGCGCCTCGGCGCGCGATCGTCGAGGCCTTATTGACGACGCCGCAACGCGTCACCCAGTTGCCGGCGCGGCCGTCCGGCGTGCATGTGGTGGCCGACTTCATGGGGCACTTCTTCCACGGGCCGGTGGGTTACAACCTGGCGTACCGCGCGGCCATCAACCGTGAAGACTGCCGCGGCCTTGCCGGTTCGGAGAGTGCGCCGGCACCCTGGCCCGCGCGACAGGGAGGCCGGTGATGGCCGTCCACGAAAGTGATGTGTGCATTATCGGCGGCGGCATCACGGCCGCGATGGTTGCGGAGAAACTCGCCACCCTTCGTCCCAACCTCTCCATGATCGTCGTCGAAGCTGGCAAGTCCCTGTTTGATGTCGAGAACCGTGCGGACTACCGCAAGCGCAGCCTCGACTACGGCGAGAATCAGTGGCCCGGCGACTACGTGGCCGACCAGAGCGCCGACGGCATCATCTCGCGCACGATGGCGGTCGGTGGGTCGGCTCTGCACTGGGGCGGCGTCTGCAACAGATTCTCGGAAGAAGACACGCGGCTGAAGTCGATGTACGGACTCGCCGTTGACTGGCCAATCACCTGGACCGAACTCGAGAAGTACTACTGCGAGGCCGAGCGCCGCCTCGGTGTGTCGGGCGAACCCGGCCCGCTCAAGGAAGACGCGCGGTCCGAGCCGTATCCGATGGCGCCCATGAACATGTCCTTTAACCTGATCCAGTTGAAGGCCTGGGCCGACAAAAGCGGCACGCCGTTCTGGACGACGCCCCAGGCCAAGAACACCGTCAACGGCTACGGCGGACGCAGCATCTGCCTGCGCTGCAATACCTGCGAAATCTGCCCGACCGGCGCGCGGTATTCGCCCGACTACACGTTCAAGCAACTACTGGCCGCGAAGCGCATTCAGCTGCACGACAACACTCTGGTGCGCAAACTCGATCTGGACGAGCGCTCGTCACGCATCGCCGTGGCGCATGCCGCGAAGCAGGATGGCACGGGCGGCACCGACGAGTACCGCGCGCGCATCTTTGTGCTGGCGTCGGGTTACACGTGGAGCCCGCACCTGCTGCTCCTGTCGGCCAACAGTCGTTTCCCGACTGGTCTGGCGAACCGGTCAGACCATGTCGGCCGCTACATGACCGGCCATCTCGCGTACCAGACGACGGTCGATGCGGACTTGAAGATCTATCCGGGGATGAATGAGCAACACAGCCTCATCTCGCGGAAGTACTTCCGCTGTGCCCCAAACACGCCCTATGTGCGTCACGATCTGCGCGTGTGGGAGAACGGCGGCGGTCGCACACCGAGGTTACGCGCGGCCGATGGATCGCTGCTGCTTGGCGATGCGCTTCTCGACGACTGGCGGACGCGCACCACACGCGGCACTGCCCGTGTCCGCGGCTACTTTGATGTGCATCCGGACCCCGACAGTCGCCTGACGCTGAGCCCGACGGCGAAGAACCGGTGGGGCGATCCGCTGCCCGTCGTGCGCCACAAGATTGATTCGGCTTCGGAAGCCCGCCAGGCGGCCACTCGTATTCACCTCGAACAGGTCTTTGCGACCATGGCGACGGCTAATGATGGGCGGATGGGCAACGTCAGCGGTTTGTCGTACCAGGATCATCCCGCCGGTGGGTGTCGCATGGGCGCCGACCCGGCCACGAGCGTGGTGGATTCACACGGCCGCGCGCACGATCACGAGAATCTGTTCGTGGTGGGCTCACCAACGCTCCCCACCGGCGGCTGCACGAACGGCACGTTGACGTTCGTCGCCCTCGCGCTCAGGTCCGCCGACGCGATTGCGCGCGCATGACCGGTGTGGCTGAAAGCCGACGGGCGCGCCTGAAGGTGTGGCATTGCCGCATCCGCCTTGTGTGGGTCACCGGCGACCTGATGGTGCCTGGATCAGTCGCGAGCGCCAGCAAGAGGAGGCGCTGGCTGTTGTCATGTCATGGCTCGGTCAGTTTTTAAGCCCGGCGCAGAGCCTGCTACGATGAGGCAAATGTCTCGGTCGCAGTTGCAGTCCCCTCGGCCACTCATGGTCATCCTCTTCGCCTGTGTGGCGGTGGTCTCTGCCCATTTGAAAGTGGACAAGACGTTTCCGGTTTCAGACGCCACCGTGGCCACGGCGCCCGCGCGGATTCAGGTGTGGTTTTCACAGGCCCCCATCGTCGCGGTGAGCGGTCTGGTCCTTGAGGGGCCTGCCGGCAAGATCGAACTCGGCAAGGTCGCCCCGGGGATGGCCGAAGGCAAGGCCGACAACTCTGTCGTCGCACCCGTTGTCGGGACGGTGGCGCCGGGTGTGTACACGGTCAGTTGGAGGACGTCTGGCGCCGACGGCCACATCCTGACCGGGACCTTCCAGTTCACCGTCAAGTAGTCCGTATTTCGTCGGGCGCCGCTCACGCCGCTGGGAGCGTGAGCTTGGCCCGCAACCCGCCCAGGTGCGACCGGCTGAGCCTGATGCCCCCACCAGAGACTTCGGCGAGGTCGCGCACGATTGCCAGGCCAAACCTGGATCCCGGCGCGGTTTCGTCCGCATGACTGTTTCCGTTCAGGTGGAAGCCAAGGCGGAACGCGACGATGTGCGAGCAGCGTTTTAGGGGCGCGCGGGCTGGCCGCAGGAGCTCAAGTTGCCGACCGCGCCGATTCCGGCGATTCTTGTGCGCGACGAGCCCAACCGCCGCGCCGCTGCTGATGACCGAGACCGAAGCCAAGTTGTTCCGTGCGGTGGACTGTTACGCGTCGCTTAGCGCCGGCACCTAGGGGCACCTAAACAGGCTGGGAGTAAGATACCCGGCATGGTCCGTCGATGGGTACTCGTCACCTTTGCCTCGGTGTGTGCAGCCGCACCCGTTCACACCGGACAGAACGTCAAAGCAGCTCGAATCTCGGAAGGCCTGCAGACTCTCAAGACATACGCCTTCTCCGAACCTAACCCGGTGCCGATTCTCACGAAGGACACCAGGCTGTATCCGTACCACGCGTTCGAAGGGTATGAACACGAAGGCACGCCGCGTGAGTGGAAGGTCGTGACGCTCGAGAATGATCTGATCGAGGTCTTTGTGCTGCCCGAGATCGGCGGCAAGGTCTGGGGCGCGCGCGTGAAAAAGACCGGACACGAATTCATTTATCGAAACGAGGTCGTCAAGTTCCGCAACATCGCCCTGCGCGGACCTTGGACTTCGGGTGGCATCGAGTTCAACTTCGGCGTCATTGGCCACACGCCCTCCACGGCCACGCCCGTCGACTATGTGCTCAGGCAAAACCCCGACGGCAGCGTGAGCTGCATCGTCGGCACGATGGACTTGTCCTCACGTACGGAATGGCGGGTGGAGATCCGGCTGCCGTCCGACAGAGCGTCGTTTGAAACAAACGTGTTATGGCACAACGGGACGGCGATCGAGCAGCCATATTACAACTGGATGACGGCCGCGGCGTTCGCGAAGGACGACCTGGAGATGTCCATCCCCGGTAACGCGTATCTGACGCATCCAGGCGCGCGAGAATCGTGGCCACGCGATGGGCAGGACCGGTTCCTGCCGGTCTACAAGAACAACACCTTCGGGTCCAACAAGTCCTTTCACGTGGTCGGTGAACTCAAGGACTTCTTCGGCGGCTATTATCGCGACGCCGGGTACGGGTTCGGCCACTGGGCCAGGCACGAAGAGATGCCCGGGCAGAAGTTGTGGCTGTGGGCGCTTTCGCGCGCCGGCGGCATCTGGGAAGACCTACTGACCGACACCGACGGCCAATATGTGGAGTACCAGGCCGGACGACTGCTGGTGCAGTTCGCCCCGGATGCGCACGTCAATCCCATCACGCAGGCGGGTTTTGATCCCTTTGCGACGGACCAGTGGACGGAGACTTGGTTTCCGCTTGAGGGCCTTGGCGGATTGACGGATGCCTCGCGAGAGGCTGCGATGTTTGTACGAGAGGCCGGCGGCCAGTTACAGATCGGCGTGAATGCGTTTGGACAGGCCTCCGATACACTGCGCGCGTGGTCGGGTGGCAAGTTGGTGCTGGAACAACCGGTGACACTGGCGCCGCTCGAGCCGTTCACGACGACCGTGCCCCATGCGACGGGCACGTCGTATCGCGTGGAACTGCGGGGCCTCGGCGTCGATTATTCGTCGGATCCGGCTGCACGGACGCTGGCGCGCCCGTTCGAGATGGAAGCCGCCGCTGAGGCGTCCATCCCTGACGCCGACAGGTTAGTCTGTGAGGCCAAGGAACTCATTCAAGGTAGACGGTACGAGCAGGCGAGGCCGATGCTCGACGAGGCGCTGGTAAAAAGTCCCTGGCATCGCGGCGCCCTGCTTGCCATGGGCGACCTCGAGTATCGGCGCGCGCGGTTCGATGCCGGCCTTGCACACGTGGTTCGGGCCTTGCGTCTCGACGCGTACGACGCCGAGGCGAACTTCGTCGCGGGCAATCTGTATCGCGCGATCGGCAAGACCGCGGATGCCCGCGACGCGTTTGGCTGGGCCGCACGTGCGCTGGCCTACCGATCGGCCGCGAATGTGCAACTGGCCGAACTGGCTCTGGTTCGTGGCGACATGAGCGAGGCCGATCGGTACGCGCGCATCGCGATCGACTACAACCGGCTGAATTTGTCCGCCTGGCAGATCCTCGCGCTTGTGGGTCGCAAAACGGGCAACGCCGCGCAGGCCTCCACGGCGTCTGCCCAGTTGATCGAGTTCGATCCCCTGCACCACTTCGTGCGGGCGGAAGCCTTTCTGTCCATGCCTGGTGCGGCCACTTCTGCGGCGTTCCTGAACGGTTTACGCAGCGAGTTTCCTGACCAGTCGGTGCTTGAGTTGGCCATCGGGTATGCGAACCGTGGCCAGGCGGCTGATGCCATCACCCTCCTCGAAGTGGCCACGGCGCATATGAAAAACCCATTGCTGCGCGCCTGGCTAACCTATCTCAAGAAGGACGCGGCGGCCCTCGGTTCCGCGGATGTCTCGTTGGTGTTTCCGTACCGGCTTGAGACGCTGCCCGTCCTCGGATGGGCGGCGCAACAGAACAATCATTGGAGCTGGATCTATCTGCGGGCGCTTAATCTGTGGGCGTTCGACCGGCTGCCGGAAGCCGCACAACTGCTGACGCCACTGGGCAACACCCCTGATGTGGCTGCGTTCTATGTTTCCCGGGCACACCTTGTTGAGAAGGCCGGCGGGGATCCAGAACCCGACCTCAAACGCGCCGAGACGTTGGCTGGGACCGATCGCACCGTTCGGATCCCCCTGATTCAGCACTACCAGAAGCAGGCCAGGTGGGCGGAGGCGCTGGCGGTTTCCGCTCGGGCCCGGCAGCAATTTCCAGAAGACTTCAACCTGGACCTGCTCCATGTGCGCGCGCTGCTGCACCTCGAACGGCCGATGGAGGCGCTCGCGGTGCTGAGCGTCACTAGAGTGTTGCCCTCCGAGCACTCGCGCGAAACCCATCAGATGTACGTGCAGGCGCATGTGCTTGCTGCGTTGGTCAACTACAACGCAGGTCGATGGGCACAGGCTGTCACGCATCTGACCGCGGGCCTCGAGTGGCCCGAGCGCCTCGGCCAGGGCAAGCCCTACGACCCCGAGGAGCGGCTGATCAGGTTCTTGCTCGGTCGTGTTGCGCAACGACAGGGCCGGCCCGCTCAAGCGCAGGCGCACTTCGAGGCCGTCATCGCCGCCACCGGCGCCGGCGGCGGCATCCCAATCGACGGGCTCGCCGTGGCCGCGCGACAGTCGTTGGGACAGATGCCCGTCTCTGGAGAGCTTGATGCCATCCTCCTCGCTCGCGCACTTGCACTTCCGGCTCGGTAGGGTGGCCCGCTGGGGCACGCTCGGGCTGACGCTCGGCACAGCGTCCCTCGTGGCCGCGGCCTGGGCCAACGAGCCGCCGTTCGCCGACGATCGCTTTGGACGCGGGATTCGGATCGCGCCGGCGCCACGGAATGGGCTACGTTCCGGATCGAGATCCGCGCGTGCGTAGCCCGACCCTCCCGAACGTAGCTCGATCCTCCCGAACGTAGCTCGGCCTGGTTTTCAAGGCCGAGGCCTACACGCACACCAAATACACGCCAGGGCGAACACGGCAAGGGCGACAATGGGCAAGGAGCGCACGAAGGCTATGAAAATTGGATTTATCGGATTGGGCGTGATGGGAAAGCCCATGGCGTCACATCTACTCGCCAGAGGATATCCGTTGGTCGTGCACAGCCGAAGCCGCGGTCCTGTGGACGCGCTGGTGGCCGCCGGCGCCGTGGCTGCCGCGTCGCCAGTGGAAGTAGCGCGTCAGTCTGACGTGGTAATCACCATGTTGCCCGACACGCCCGACGTGGAGCGAGTGCTGACGGGTCCGAACGGTGTGATCCGCGGTCTGGCGACAGGCGGGATGGCCATCGACATGAGCAGCATTTCGCCCGTGGCTGCGCGGGCTTTGGCCGCGAAGGTTGCAGAGGTCGGGTGCACGATGCTCGATGCGCCAGTGAGCGGCGGCGAGATCGGGGCGATCAACGCCTCGCTGTCGATCATGGTGGGCGGCAGTGCCGAGGCGTTTGAGCGCGCGCGTCCAATCTTCGAATGCCTCGGCCATGCGGACCGCATCGTCCACATCGGCGCCGAACCCGGTTCGGGACAACTCTGCAAAGTCTGCAATCAGGTGGCCATTGGTGGCGCACTGGCTGGTGTGAGCGAGGCGTTGGCGCTGGCGCGCAAGGCCGGCGTGGATGGCGCGCGCGTCCGCCAGGCGCTGCTCGGCGGGTTCGCGTCAAGTCGTGTGCTTGAGGTCCATGGTGAACGGATTCTGACGAGCCAGTTCACGCCCGGCTTTCGCAGCCGCCTGTACCAGAAGGATCTGCGCATCGCCCTTGAGGCCGGCGCCGCTAATGGCGCCGCGATGCCGACGGCGACGCTCGTCGCGGCACTGGTCGACGCGCTGGTTGCCTCAGGCGGCGCCGATCTGGACTATTCCGCGATCGGCACCATGCTTTGAACCTGGGGAACTGGGGAACGTCATCGGCCAGCGCGTGTGGCCAGCGGGGTGACGGTGCCGGCGACGTGAGCGCCGGTTTTCCTGGTCGGACTGCCATAGAGAACGTAGTTGGCGCGTTCCGGCGTGATCTCGAAAGATCCCAGCAGAAGTGTTGAACTGGCGTGTTCCGTCTACGCCGGTCCCTCGGGCACGCAGGCGTTGTGCCTGGCGACGAGGGAGGCATGCGCGTCCGGCGTGAGCCGCAACAGCGCCGCGGCCGGTGCGTCTGACTAGAGATGCCACGCGTTGTCGAACGCAGCATCACCGGTCGGTACGACGGGTGGAGGTGATTGCGTGATCCCCGCGCGACTTCCGTGTCGCGGCAGGGCCGCCCCGCTGCGGGGGGGCCTTTAACGCCAGGCGACTGAGCGGCACGCCACAGTCCGACTGCCGCGGCGAACAGCGCGAGTGCGATAATGACCGTGATGACTACCGCGCTGATCATTGTGGGTATACGCTTGATAGATGGGTGTCCGGAGCGTTGTGTTCTCAGTCGTCTTGTTCGTAGTTTCTTCGTTTTCCCCAGTTCACGTGTGGGCTCAGGACACGACCGGCACAGGCGCCATCGCCGGCCTCGTGATCACGCACGACAAGCAGCCTGGCTTGGCGGTCACCGTGTGCCTGGTGGATTCCATCCGATGCGTGTTGTCGGATGACAACGGGAAGTTCCGACTCACAGACGTCCGCTCAGGCTCCTATCGCCTGGAGGTGACGCCTCCGGGTGAGCCCCGATTTCTGACCGAGCCCATCGAGGTGCGGGCTGGACTGGACGCGCTCGTGGAGATTTCGCTCCCTGCGCCGTCGGCGGTGCAGCAGTCGGTGACGGTCACCGCGCCCGCGTTTGTCGCGTCTGAGGAGATGAAGACGTCGAACTACCTCATCCGTCCGCTCCAGATTCGCGAAAGCGCGGCGGCGTTGCAGGACGTGTCGCGCTATCTGCAGACACTGCCCGGTGTGGTCATCGGCACCAACGACTTCCGCAACGACATCATCGTGCGCGGCGGCAGTCCTCTTGAGAATCTGTTTATCGTGGACAACATCGAGATTCCCAACATCAACGCGTTCGCGAACTTTGCGTCAGCCGGAGGGACGGTCAGCATTCTTGATACGGAACTGATTCAGGATGTGACGTTCCTGACGGGTGGATACCCGGCGCCGTACATCAATCGGGTTTCGAGCGTGCTGCAGATTGCGCAACGGGAGGGTGACCGTGAGAAAGTGCGCGGTCGCGCCACGCTGGGGTTTGCCGGCGCAGGCGCCATTCTTGAGGGCCCGATTCGTCAGGGCAGAGGATCATGGATTGTCTCGGCGCGGAGGAGTTTTCTGGATCTGTTCACCAAGGACGTCGGGTTTGGCGGCGTCCCCGTGCTCTACACACTGAATGCGAAAGCCGTATACGACGTGACGCCGCTCGATCGCCTGTGGCTGGTGAATGTCAGTGGTGTCGATCGGATCCGGCTGGGTCTTACGGAAGAGACTGACCTAGATGAAGGCCTGGCCGAGTTCGACATCCGGTATCAGGGTTGGCGCAGTGCCACAGGCCTGAACTGGCAGCGTGTGTTCGGCACGCGTGGTGTTGGTTTGCTAAGCGTCACGCACTCCGAAGCCTCAGTCACGTCTAAGGTGAAGGACCTCGTACGCGATGGTGTCCCCCCGACCGGCACTCCCGTCGACGGCATTATCGACCAGGGACCATTGGTATTTACCGAAGCCGCGCGCGAGGGCGAAACGACCCTCAAGTACGACCTGACCACCTACGCCACCATGATGGGCCGGCAGAACAAGATTCAGGTGGGCGGCAGCTTCAAGATCTTCCGGCTGACCTACGACACCGGATCTCCCCTCGGCAACGACAGTCCGTTCTCGGTGAAGCCCGGCGTTAATGCCTTCATATTGGACCGATCCTTCACCGCGTATCAGAGTGGCGCGTACGTCCAGGGGACCATGGACGTCACGTCGCGCCTCAATTTTACCTGGGGCGGCCGGGTGGATGACTACCAGTACATCGGCCACACTCGTTTCAGCCCGCGCGCCGGAGTCGGATTCAAGGTGAGTGACCGTCTGACGTGGAGCGCGAGTTACGGGCTGTACTTCCAACAGCCATTTTTTCTCTTTCTCGCGTCGTTCCCACAGAATGAACGCCTCAAGCCCTTCAAGTCGGAACACGTAGTGTCGGGCTTCACCTATGTGCCGTCGGATTCGGTGCGCCTGACCCTTGAGGGCTACTACAAGCGATACGCGGACTATCCTGTATCCACGCAGTTTCCAACGCTGTCGCTCGCGAACGTGGGCGACACGTTTAACGTGCGCGAGGTCCTCTTTCCGATGACGAGCCAGGGTCGCGGACGAGCGATGGGCGTGGAGGCTTTCATCGAGAAGGCCCCAGGAGGTCGTTATTACGGCCAGGCGAATGTGTCGGTGGCGAAGTCGGAGCAGGCAGGGCAGGACGACGTGCTGAGGCCGGGGTCGTTTGACTATCCCTTTGTGGTGAACGTGACCGGCGGCGTGAACCTGTCGCCAAAGTGGCGGGCGTCCACGCGCATGTCATGGCTGAGCGGGCGGCCGTATACGCCGTTTGACGAAGCACTTTCACAGAGCGTCCGCCGCGGCGTGTTCGACCTCACGCGCGTGAACGATGCGCGCGCGCCCGCTTACTTCCGTCTCGACGTGCGCGTACAGCGCACGTTCGGGGCGACGCGGCCGTTTGTGCTGTTCGCCGGCGTGCAGAACCTCACGAACCGCAGGAATTTCTCCGGCTTCAGCTGGAACCGCCGTACTAACACCGTGCGCCTCCAGGAGCAGCAGGGGCTGTTTCCTATCCTGGGTTTCGAGTGGAAGTTCTGAGCCGCGATGAACTGACTCGCCCGCGGGCCGTCATCTCACGCGCAAGCCTTCTACTTGGCGCAATGTGGGCCGTGTGGCACCTGCCGCTATCTGTGTAACGGGCACTACCACCACTGGCCAGTCATTTCCGCTTGGCTGTGAACGACACCAAAGACATCGTCCCGTCTGCCGTGGCTGAGGCTATACACCCGTGGGCTCTCAGCACATCTCCGGTTGCCTGGATCACGGTAGGACTCTAGTGGGTTGTGGCCGCGGCCCTGCTGATCAGAATGCGCACGATGCACTGCCCGAGCTACGAAGTGTGTACAGTTCCCCAGTGTCCCAGTGATATGGGTCTTGTCAAACAAGTAGGACCTCCCCCGCCCTTGAGCGAGATCTCCGACCCGTCGTAGGCCAGCACCTCGGCGCCGGCGCGTTCAAGTGCTGCGCGTGTCCTGGGATTGCCTTCGACCATCAGGCACTTGCGGGGGGCAATCGCCAGCACATTCGCGCCCATGGAATTGAACTCCTCATCGCGCACCTCTACGAGCGTGTAGCCGAGCCCGATCAGGCGTTCACGAAACGGCACAGGCATCAGAGGTAAATACACCACTGCGAGGTCATGGTCCACGGGACTGATGATCGACATCAGATGAAACACATCACCCGGCCCCCGGAAATGAGGCAAGGGAACGACGATGAGCTCATCAACCGTGTCGCCGAGCAGGAGGCGAAGCTGTCGAATGCCCTCGTCGTTGGTGCGGTAGCTGCGGCCCACCGCCGCGAGTCGCGGGCCGAGCCACGTGACATCGCCGCCCTCAAGTGTTCCGGGTGCTTCGATGACGCCGACGATGGGAATGCTGAGCGCACGGTAGGTTTCGGCAAGTGCCGCGGGTTCGAGGTCGCGCAAGGGTTTTCCCATGCGGCAGAGAATAGCGCCCCTGGCACACATGACCGAGGCGTCGCGGACATAGATGGAGTCCAGGTTCAGGTGCTCGGATCTGCTGGCGCACTGGTACACAGGCGCGCCTGTGCTCAGCAATTCCACGAACCGCTCGTACTGCTCGACGGCCTTGCCGAAATCTGGCGCCGCGGTGAAATTGAGCGACTGCCATTGCCCGGCGATCATTGCGTCATCCACAAACGCCTGGCGCACGTGACGCACGAGGATGCGGTTCCAGGGGCCGACGTCAGACATGGTCGCGAGTCACCCAGACAAAGACCGGCAGGCCCGCCAGCAACAGCAGAAAGCCCCAGTAGACCGTTTCCGCTCCGGCGCCGCCGATGGCCCACAACCCATACGCGAATGCCAGCCCCGCGACGGCCTTCATCCGGGCTGGCAGCTGTCCGGCGCCAGGTGGTGCCGACGGATCCTTGATTCGAAACGTCGCGAGGGCCGAGAACACATAGGGCACGAGCGTTGACAGCGTCGAGAGCAGGATGATGAACGTGAAGAGTTCGACCAGGCCTCTGGTGTGATTGGCCGCAATGAGCACCGAGGCCAGCACGCCGGCCACAAGCATGCCCGCTATTGGTGTGCCTGCCGGTGATACGCGGGCGAAGACCTTCGGAAACAGGCCGTCCCGCGCGATCGCCAGCGGCAACTGCCCGACAATCAGGGTCCACCCGTTGAGTGCACCGAAACAGGAGATGGCGGCGCCAATCGCCACCAGGCTCGCCGCAGTGTTGCCAAACAGCGCGCGTGCCCCATCCGCAAACGGCGCGGTCGTCGTCGCCAGTGTTGCGGCCGGCACGAGTGACATGACGCCGATCGTACTCACGACATAGATGGTGGCGGCGATCAACGTTCCGGCAATGGTCGCGCGCGGAATGATCGTTTCTGGATTCGCGACGTGTCCTGCCGGGATGGTCGCGGCCTCAAGGCCCAGGAATGCCCAGAGCGTGAGCGTGGCCACCTGCGTTACCTGCCCGGCCGCATCACCAAACGACGTGGCCGTGACCGGGAAGTGTGCGGGAGAAAAATAGAACAGGCCCCCGATCCCCACGAGCACAAGCGGCATCAACTTTAGCACCGTGGTCACCACCTGCACCTGGCCGGCCCGCCGGACTCCAGCGATATTGATCAGCGTGAATGTCCACACCATGGTGATGGCCAGCATGGCGGCTGACACCGGAGTGCGAACGACGGTGGGGAAAAACGAATCGAGGTACCCGACACCCGCAACGGCCAGTGCGGCCGTGGTGCTCCAGACCGAAATCCAGTAGCCCCACGCCACCATGAACGCCGGAAGATCCCCGAAAGCCATTCTCGTGTACGCGTACGGTCCACCGGTCGCGGGCCGGATGCGAGCGAGGCGCGCGAACACGAGGGCCAGGCACGTGGCGCCCGCGGCGGACGCCACCCAGCCCACCAGGCTCAGGCCCCCAAATGCCGCGAGCGATGACGGCAACAGGAAGACGCCGGATCCCACCATGTTGCCCATGACGAGGGCGGCCACCATCCAGAATCCCAACGAGTCCCGTTTCATGTGGGCTATTCTGTCTCGTAATGTCAGGCTACGGACTTTCATATTGGGCTCCTCACGCGGCGCCGGCCAGATCACGAACCGCGCATGGCAAGCCGGCGAAGGGTCGTCTCACGGCCGACGTGGTCGTCATTGGCGGCGGCTTCACAGGGTGTGCGGCGGCTTACACGTTGGCCCAGGCCGGGCTCGACGTGGTGTTGCTCGAAGCGGATCGATTGGCGTCGGGTGCCACGCAGGGGTCGATTGGGGCGGTACTGCCCGTGCCGGATGGATCACTGATCGAAGTGGAAAAGACGGCCGGCAAACGCGCAGCGCACATCGCCTATGCCGAACTTCAACGGAGCGTGCGTGATCTGTCCACCACCTTGAAGCGGTTAAAGATCCGCTGCGACCTCAGCGCGATGCCGCTCCTGGTTAATGCGCCGTTCACCAACGATGCGGCCGTCCTGAAAAAAGAAGTGTCGGCGCGCAAGGCCGCCAAGCTTGATGCCACGTGGCTGACGCGGGCTGCGTCGAGCGAGGCCCTGGCCACCGAAACACAGGGCGCGATGCGCCTGCACGATGCCGCGACCCTGCACCCGGTGCGCGCCGCTCTCGGGCTGGCCGACGCCGCTCGGGCGAAGGGCGCCCGCATCTTCGAACACATACGTGTGAAGAAAACTACGTTCACCCGCAAAGATGCGACGGTCGCCTTCAACGGCGGCACCATCGTCACCCGCGGAGTTCTGGTGGCCACAGGGACGCCAGGTTCCGTGTTCCACCAACTCGACCGCCACGTCAGGACGACGCGAGGATACGTGGTGGTCACCGAACCGCTCACACCGGCCATGCGCAAGCTCGTCGGGCCGCGCGAGGCCCTGTATACCGAAGGCACGGAGTCGCCCAGGTTCCTTCGTTGGCTCGACGGGAATCGCGCATTGTTTGCGGGATTGACGGGGCCCGAGATGGCGTCGGCGCCGTTGCGGGACGCGGCGGTGCGACAACGGGCGAATCAGCTGATGTACGAGTTTTCACTCCGGTATCCTGATATTTCTGGCCTCCCACCCGCCTTCGGCTGGGACCTGCCCATCGTCAGTACCGCTGACGGGCTACCGTGGATCGGTCCCCACCGAAACTATCCGTTTCACTTCTTTTCCCTGGCCTTTGGGTGGCATGGGGAGGCGTTTGCCTGGCTGGCAGCCAGGGCGGCGGCGCGGTTTTTCACGAATCAGGCCACTAAAGACGACCAGATGCAGGGGTTCATGCGTTCGTGGTAAGGTCTCATCACCTTTGGCTTCGGGTTTGTGTCAAGTAGAAGGGGTAACATCATGCGCAGTAGCTCACAGCTCGGTGAGCAATCCGAGCTAGACCACCTGTTGCGGCGCATCGGCTTTGGCGCGACGCCAGCCGAGCGCGCCCTCTACGAGGAGATGTCGTACCCCAGGGTGGTCCGTGCCCTGGTGGATTTTGATCCTACCGATCCCGCCAATGATGTGGACGCCAGAATCGGGACGCCTGGGTTCCTGGGCATCACGGCGCGCAACGGGTTCATGCCGAATACGGTGATCAACGATGCGCGGCAGCGTTGGGTGTTCCGGATGGTGCATTCCCCGGTGCCGCTTCAGGAGCGGATGGCGATGCTCTGGCATCACCACTTCGCCACGGCCTACAGCAAGGTGTCCCAAGTGGGCGGCACTGAAGGCGCACGCCTGATGGCGGCCAAGCCGACGGAAGACACGGCCCAGGTGCGCGGGCAAATCGAACTCTTCCGGCAGATGGGGCTTGGCAGGTTCAGCGACCTGCTGGTGGAAGTGGCCAAAGACCCGGCCATGATCTATTGGCTCGACGGCAACACGAACGTCAAGGCCAGGCCGCAGGAAAATTTTGGCCGCGAACTCCTAGAGCTGTTTACGTTTGGTGTGGGTAACTTCACGGAACAGGACGTGTATGCGGCCGCTCGGGTGTTCACAGGATGGAACATCGCGCAGCGCGGCACGCGCGACACGCCCACCAGCTACTACGCCTTCAACTACAACGCGGTGCAGCACGATGTGGCGGCCAAGACGTTTTCGTTCCCGATCTATGACAACGGGTCGAAGACCATTCCGGCGCGGGACCCGGCAACGGGCATACAGGATGGTCTCGACCTGATCGCGGCACTCGCCGTGCATCCCGAAACGGCGCGGCGGATGGCGGGTCGACTGTGGAACTGGTTTGTCAGCGATATCGAGGTGCCGGACCCGGCGTTTGTGAGCGCGATCGCTGCGGCGTATCTCTCGTCGGGCACCGACATGCGTAAGGTGATTCGCGCAGTCGTGCGCTCGTCGCAGTTCCGCGACCCGCGCCATCGCTACCAGCGCCATGCGTGGCCTGTTGAGTATGTGGTGCGTGCGCTGAAGGAAGTGGGTTGCCTAGGGTTTTCGGCGAACGACACCCTCACGCCGATGCTCAACATGGGGCAACAGTTGTTTGAGCCGCCCGACGTGAATGGGTGGGCCCTTGGGTCTGCCTGGTTCTCCACCGGCGGCATGCTTGCGCGAATGAACTTCGCGTCGGCGTTGGCCACCAACCAACGGTTCGATTTACGCACCACGTCGCGGCCCTATAACCAGACTCCTGAAACGCTGATCGATTACGCCATCAGCCGCCTCAGCCTGCCGAAAGTACGCGCAGAAGTGTACAACCCGCTGGTGGACTACGTGCGCGCCGGTGGTACGTGGACGGGGTCGGAGACCCAGTTGCTCAACAAGGCCGGTGGCGTGTTTCACCTGCTCCTCGGATCCGGCGAGTATCAGTTCGTCTAACGCCCGCATCAGAACCCGCGAAGGACAACCATGAAGGTGACTCGACGACAATTTGTCAAAGGCGGCGTGACGGCATTCACCGTCAGTTTTGCCGCACCCGCGTTTCTCTCAGACATCGCGAGGGCGCAGGGCGCGTCACGCCGGAACCTGGTGGTGTTGTATCTGAGCGGCGGCAACGACGCGCTCAGCACCCTGATCCCATACGGCGACAGCTTCTACTACAGCCGGCGCCCCGCGATCGCTGTTCCGGCGGCCAACGTCCTCCAGATCGGCACCGACTCGTCCGGCAAAATGCTCGGCCTGCATCCGCGCCTGACCGGCCTGAGGCAAATCTTCAATCAGGGAAAGCTTGCGCTCATCCAGCGCACGGGATACACCAATTCCAGTCGATCGCATTTTCTGGGCACGGACATCTGGTCTACCGCCAACCTAGTCAATTCAACCGGCACGGGCTGGCTCGGCCGCTACCTCGACGCGCTGCCAGATCCCGTGGACCCGCTGGTGGCGTGGAGCACCGTGCGCGAATTGCCACACGCGCTGAAATCGCGCGAAGTCAGCGTGGCCGCCATCCCCTCGGTGGCCGGTTATTCATTCCTTAGCCCGAACGTCGGCGCCGAAGCCGGATATTCGCGTGCGACGATGGCGACGATGGCGTCGCATGTGCCGGTGGACCGCCCGCACCTGGCGTTTGTGAATGCCACGTCGAAGGCGGCGCTAGCCACGATCGACCGCGTCGCCTCGGTCGGCACCTACACGGGGACGGTCGCCTACGCCAACAACGGACTGGCGCAGGCACTCAAGGCGGTGGCGGGCTCAATCGCCAGAGGCATCGGCACGAAGGTCTTCTGGGTGCAGCTGGGTGGGTTCGACACACACGCGGCGCAGAACACCAACGCGGCGAATGCTGGTTATGCGAACCTCATGGGGTCTGTGGGCGACGGGCTGTTGGCGTTCTACAACGACATGCGCAATCAGGGACTGCTCAACGACACGCTCGTCCTGCAGTTTTCGGAGTTTGGCCGCCGCATTAGCGAAAACGGCAGCCAGGGCACCGACCATGGCGCCGCCGGCGTGATGATGGCAATGGGGGGCGGTGTGCAGGGTGGCCTGTACGGCACCGCCGCGTCGCTCGATCCGAACAACGTAGACGGCACGCTCGAGAACAACGGCGGCGACGTGAAGTACGAAACCGATTTCCGATCGGTCTACGCACGCGTGCTCGATAATTGGCTTGGGACGAACTCCGTTCCCATCCTTGGCGGGGACTACCGGAAGAGCAGCCTGACGTTCATCTGATCACATCACGCGGATTACCAGAAACCCGGCGACGAGCAACACGAGAAACGCGAGTGAAAACTTGTCGAAGTGTGTCTCAATCATCGCGCGGACCGGTGCGCCAAAAATGCGCAGAATGATGGCCACGAGGAAGAACCGAGAGGCACGGCCGATCAGGCTGACAACTACGAATGGCCCCAATGCCATGCCTGTGGCGCCGGCGGCAATCGTCGCGACCTTGAACGGGATTGGGGTAAACGCCGCTGCCAGCAGAAACCAGATGCCGACATCACTCCGGTACATCGCCTCGACTCTGTCCCACGCCCCCTGGGCCTGATAGAAGTCGATGATCGGCTGGCCGATGGTCGGCATGGCCATCATGCCGATCCAGTATCCAACGGCCGCACCAACCACCGAACCAGCCGTGCACAGAAGCGCTGCGCTCACCCACCGGTGCGTGTTGGCTGCAACGATGGCAATCAGCAGAACGTCGGGAGGAATAGGGAAGACCGAGGACTCAACGAGCGCGATCAAAAACAGGGCCAGGAGGCTCTGAGGCGAGTCCGCCCACTTCATCGTCCAGTCGTACATGCCGCGGATCCACGCGCGAATCTTCTTGATCATAATGGGGCCCGTCTGTGCGTCCTTTGCGCACACCATCATATGATGCGGCGGTGGTGGCACTGACCCGGGCAGAGCGACTCGTTGTGGCAGTGGCCGCGTTTGGCTTCTTTTTCGACGCGTACGAACTGCTGACGCTGCCGCTGATTGTGGGGCCTGCGTTCCTGGACCTGCTGGCGGCCGCGCCAGAGTCGCCCACATTCAACTTCTGGGCCGGCTTGATCTTCTGGGCCCCTGCCGTGTGTGGTGGGCTGTTTGGCCTTGCCGGCGGGTACCTCGCCGATCGCTTCGGGCGGCGGCAGATTCTGGTTTGGAGCATCCTCGTGTATGCCGGCGCCTCGCTGGCGGCCGCGTTCAGCACCTCGGCGCTGATGTTCCTCCTGTGCCGCTGCCTCATCATGGCCGGCGTGTGTGTGGAGTTTGTGGCCGGCATCGCCTGGCTGGCCGAGATGTTCAAGGACCCCCGGCGGCGTGAAGCTGCCGTGGGACTGGCTCAGGCCGTGGCGGGGTTTGGCGGACTCGCGGTCACCGGCGTCTGGCTGCTGATCATTCGCTACGCGGACGGGTTTCCGGCGATCGCCGGAGGGCACGCGGAGTGGCGGTATCTGTGTTTATCGGGCCTGCTGCCTGCGATCCCGCTCATTGCCGTGCGGCCCTTCCTGCCCGAATCGCCGATGTGGGTGAAGGGCCGGATGCAGGCACGACCGCGGGTGGGCGCACTCTTCGAAAGGTCGATGCGGCGCACAACCATGGCGGCCATTGCCGCCACGGCGTGCACCTACGCGTTGGCGTACGGGGCAATGCAGCACCTGCCCAGATTTGTGTCGATGCTGCCGGAAATCAGCGTCCTCGCTGAGAGCGCCAGGAAGGAAGCTTCAGGGCAGATGCAGATGATCCAGGAGTCGGGTGGCCTCGTGGGCCGCTTCATGCTCGCCGGACTGGTCGTGGTTGTTGTGGCGCGGCGACGCATGCTGCGCGTTCTGCAGATGGCGGCGCTGGTGGCGTTCCCGCTGACGTTCGTATGGCTGAGCGGTACGGGGTTCACACCGCTGGGCTTTGGCGTGTTCCTCACGGCCATGATTACCGCCGCGCAGTTCAACTTCTGGGGAAGCTATCTCCCTCGCGTGTTTCCCACACACTTGCGTGGCACGGGCGAAAGCTTTGCGGCAAATGTGGGTGGCCGTATCATCGGCACCACCGCGGCGATGGTCACCACCACACTCGCGACCCAATTGACGCCCGCCTACGGCGCGGGCCGATCCCTCGCCCTGACGGCCGCTTCGGTGGCCACGCTGGCCTGCGTCCTGGGACTCATCGCCAGCCGGTTCCTGACTGAGCCCACGTCAGACCAACTGCCGCAGTAGACGCGGCGACCCGTAACCTTTAGGCGCCGCCCGCTTTCGACTCCAGCCGATGCGCCTTGCGACCGCCCCTGGTGAGCGGATGGAGGTCGGCCGTCGCGAGCAACCGATCGGCCGTGTGCAGCGCCCGGTCCACCAGCGCGCGGACGCCGTCATGCAGATCCTTGCGTGTGACCCGTCCTCCTTGTGACCCGTAGTGACCTAGAAACTGATGCGCAGCCCCAGCTGCATCTGCCGCGCGGACGTAATGGTCGAACGAATCTGGCCGAACGAGGTGAGCGGCGCTTCGTTGTCGGCGCTCCCGGCGAAGGCCACAAGCGACGGCGGGCCAAAGTTTGCGCGATTGAGAAGGTTGAACACCTCCGCGCGCAGTCCCACTGTGCTGCGGCCCGCGCCAAGACGGCTCAACCCGACTACTTTGCTCACCGCCAGATCCACTGTCCGCAGATCGGGTCCAATGAGTTCGTTGCGGCCGACCTTGCCGAACGTGCCGATTGGCTGCAGCACAAACGCCGTCGGATCAAACCACTGGGCCGGATTGCCCGTGACGGCGTTCGACGCGTTGCGGCCAGGCGCATAACTCGGCCGATCCGGCCCCGTGCCGGGGCCCAACGACGGCGACCACAGCGACCGCGACCGGTTCGTCTGCACAAACGGCGTCAGCGGGCTGCCGCTGCGCAGGCGCACGATGCCCGACAGGCGCCATCCCCTGAAGGGCTCCCACACGAAGTTAGTCACCCAATTGTGTTCTGCGTGGAAATCCGACAGACCCTTGTTGTAGCCCTTGATGAACTCGGGCATCGCCGACGTGGTGGCAGTGGTTGAGTCCGAAAAAAACGTGGAGTTCTGTGTGGTGTCTTCGGACTTCGACCACGTGTACGACGATTGCACCTGCAGGCCGCGATTCCATCGCTTCTTGACCTCGACGATGAGTGCTTTGTACCAGGAGTCACCGTTGCTGGACTTGAGCTCAATCGCCGAGTAGTTGCGGTTGGGGCGCTGTAGGCCCGCTGCATAAAACAACGTGCCGTCGGCCAGCGTGGCTGGTGCAGGGACGTTAACGTCCGAATTCCGCCACAAGTGTGTGCCGCGCGCTCCGGCATAACTGACGGTCGCCACCCAGTCCGTAAAGAATTCCTGCTGCACACTCGCGTTCCACATGTGGACGCGCGGCAGTTGCACGTCGTTCTGAATCGGCCGCACCGAGATGCCTGTTAACCGCTCGAATGGCGGCACCGGAAACGTCGGACTCGCAATGACTACCCGCGGCGTACTCGGCGGGTTAGTTACGGTGACGATCAGATTCTGGTGGTTGCTGGTGTTGTAGTAGAGCCCGTAGCCGCTGCGAATCGACGTGCGGCCATCACCGCGCACATCCCAGACCACGCCCGCGCGGGGCGAGAGCGTCGGCGCCGGATTGTCGTACAACTGGCCCACGACCGGCACGCCCAGCAGGTCGGGCATGTTGATATCGCGCCCCCCCTCATCACGGGGCATCGTCGATCCTTCGAACCGGAGGCCCACGTTGGCGGTGACCCGGGACGTCAGCTGAATGTCGTCCTGCAGGTAGGCGCCGAAGATCGTGAACGGCCAGCGGCGGTTGACGTCGCCCTGCGGCGTCAGGCCGATGAAACTCGCAGGCGTGTTGCGCAGGAACGCTGCGATGTTGGCGAAGCGGAACACGCCAAGGCTGAACGTCGGGTTGAACTCGCTCGAGACGTAATATTCAGCCAGCGCGCCGGCCTTCAGGAAATGGCGCCCGCGAGACTGCGTGATGTCGTACTTCAGGCTCAGCACGTCCTGGCGCAGACGAAGGTTGGCCGACAGCTGCGGGCCAAAACGGGGGATTCCACCGATGTCGATGGCGCCCATCAGGGAGCGGCCGGCGGCAAACTCACTGACCGGCTGCATCGTGTTGGCCTCCACGTTCTGACCCACGCGCGTGCGGCTGTAGCCCAGGTGCACGGTGTAGAAGGTCCGTTGTCCCAGAGCCTGGCGATATTCCGCCGTCGCAAACTGATTACGCGAGATGAACGAGCGAGGGAACTGCGGAAAGTCGGTCGGCAGCCGTTGTTCCGCATCGTCGAACGTGTAGCGGGCGAAGAGCTGGGCGCCATTGGCGAGGACGGCGTCCAGGCGGAGCTGGGCGAAGTGCTGGTCGAGCTTCTGGTCAAACGGGAACGTGTAGCGCGCCAGGCCGCCGCCGAGGTTCTCGCCGTTCGCCCGCGGGAACTCGTTGAGGTAGGGCAGCACCTGGGGGTTGATCGGGATCGTGACGCCGCCCGGAAGCAGCCCGAGCCGTGCGTTGTCGTCGGGTACGGTCGTCAGAATCGAGCGACCCAGTGTTTCAAGGAGTGCCTCGTAGCCGGCAAAAAAGAAGAGCCGGTCGCGGACAAGCGGCCCGCCGAGAGTGCCGCCAAACTGGTTGCGCATGAAATCGGGTTTATCGCCCACGTCGAAGTAGTTGCGCGCGTCGAGCGCCTCGTTCCGGTGGAACTCGAACGCGCTGCCGGTGAATTGGTTCGACCCCGACTTGGTGATGGCGTTGACCTGGCCGCCGATGTTCCGCCCAAACTGGGCGCTGTAGGAGTTGGACTCGAGCCGGAATTCCTGGACGGTGTCCATGCCCAGAGCGGTGCTGGCCGCCGATCCCGCAGGTCCGTTGGTGAAATCGTTGAGCAATGTGCCGTCGAGCAGATACACGTTAGCGCGCGGGTCCTGGCCGTTGACGCTCATCGCTACGCCGTGCGCCACCACTGAACCGTTGTCGCGATGCGCGAAGGGCGTCACGCCCGGGAGCAGCGACATCAGGTCGGTGTAGTTGCGTCCGTTCACGGGAATCTGCGCGATGGTGCGCTGATCGACGAGGAAACTTAATTCCGACGATCTCGTGTTCACCTGAGACGTGGCGGCGGTCACCGTCACGGCTTCGGTCGCGCCCACTTTCATAGTCAGGACGACGGCGGCGTGTTCACCGACCGAGAGGATGATGCCGGCGCGCACGAGCGGGCGGAAGCCGGCCAACTCCGACCGTACCTCGTAGTTGCCGGCCGGGAGAGCGGAGATAGTGAAGCGGCCATCAGCACCACTCGTGGCCTGGCGTATCGCGCCGGTCGCCATCTGGCGCGCCACCACCTGTGCACCGGGCAGTACCGCGCCAGTGCCGTCCTGCACCAGGCCGGCGAGCGTGGCGCCGGTCTGCGCGTGGGCTGCTGTCGTCCAGCCGAAGAGAGCGAACGCACAAACGAACACACATCGAATCATTACTGTCCTCTTCACCAAACGCGGGGCGTCTGCAGAAAGTATAGGGGTAGTTTTCGTATGCCGGAAAAGACCACGATGTCCGCCTTGGAGCAGGCGATGCCGGCCAGTGTCCGTTTTCAGCGCCGCGCCCAGTTCCATGACACGGACCTCGACGGTGGAGTGGTTACCCCCCGTGCCATAATACCGTGCATTTCATGAGGCTCGCCCGATGACGAACCGGCTCACATCCACGCAATGGCTGATCTGCGTAATCGCGGCCATCGGCTTCGCGTTTGATATCTACGAATTGTTGATGCTGCCGCTCATTATCGCGCCGGCACTGCGCGAGCTGGTAAATGTGGCACCTGGCACGCCGGCCTACAACGACTGGGTCGGCGTGATGTTGTGGGTGCCGGCCATCGCCGGCGGCATCTTCGGCCTGCTTGGTGGCTATCTCACCGATCGCCTGGGCCGCCGCCGCGTGCTCACATGGAGCATCCTCCTCTACGCGTTCTCCGCGTTCGCGGCCGGGTTCAGCACCACTATCTGGCAGTTCCTCTTCTTCCGCAGCCTGACGTTCATCGGCGTGTGTGTGGAATTTGTGGCTGCAGTCTCCTGGCTGGCGGAGCTCTTCCCGGACGCGAAGCAGCGCGAGAAGGTGCTTGGTTATACGCAGGCGTTTTCTTCCCTGGGTGGCGCTCTCGTCACGGCTGCCAGTGTGTGGATTCTGGCCAACGCGGCGTCGTTGCCCGAGATCTACGGCGCACACGAAGCCTGGCGCTACACGTTGATGTCAGGCGTGGTGCCGGCCCTGCCGCTCATCATCATCCGGCCGTTCCTGCCGGAGTCACCGGCGTGGCTGGCCAAGAAACAGGCCGGCACGCTGCGCCGGCCCAGTGTGGCGCAGTTGTTCAGCCCCGAACTGCGTCGCACCACCATCGTTACCACGCTCATGTTCGCGTGTTCATATGGTGCAGCGTTCGGGGCTATTCAGCACATGCCGCGCATTGTGCCGGCCACACCGGACGTGGTCATGATGGCGCCTGAACGTCCGATGCCGCAGGATGCGCCTGACGCGGCGTTATGGCGTGCCGAGAGCGGCCGCATGAAGCAGCAGCAGTCGGCTGCTGTGCAGTGGTGGCAGGAGATTGGTGGCCTGGCCGGCCGTACGCTGCTGGCGATGCTCGTGATTGTCATCGCCAGCCGACGAGGCCTCCTGCGCGTGTTTCAGGTCCCTGGAATCATCGTCGTGCCACTCGTGTTCTGGTTCGCGCCTACGTCGAGTCTCGACACGCTGAAGATAGGCATGTTCTTCGCGGGCCTGTTCACGGTGGCGCAGTTCAGTTTCTGGGGCAACTATCTGCCGCGCGTTTACCCGACGCACCTGCGTGGCACGGGAGAGGCATTTGCCGCAAATGTCGGCGGCCGCATGCTCGGCACTGGATTCGCCTTCGTCACCACCACGCTCGCGTCGAACCTCGGTGGCGCGCCTCACGTGCAACTGGCGATGGCGGCCACGATCGTCGCGACGTTTGTGTACATCGCGGGCTTCGGCCTCAGTTGTTTCCTGCCTGAACCCAAGGGCACGGACCTGCCCGAATAGGACTTTTCGTGGTGTTGATCCTGCTGGCGCGCGTGGTGTTTGTGGCCTTCGTCGCCACGCTCGGCGACTACGTCTGGTTCGAGTTCGGCGTGCGCCATACGCCGGCGCATGGCGTCCTGCATGGCGCCGCGCTGTTGCTGGCTGTCGGATTGGTGTTGGGGCATCACGCAGGATCGGTGGTGCGTGGCGCGGCCGGCGGCGTGGCGGCCGGCGTGGCCGGGGCCCTCGCGTTTTATGCGGTCGTCGGCCTGGCGGGCTATCTGGGCGCCCTGATTGCCGCCTGGGTGTTCATGTGGATCTTCCTTGCGGCGGTCGCCGCATGGCTGCAGGGCGCGCTCGTCGCGGCCGGTCGTTGGCTTGTGCCCGGTGCGCTGGCCGCGATTGGGAGCGGGCTGATATTTTATCGTGTCTCGGGCATCTGGACGGATCACCCCGAGTCACGCAACTACCTCTGGCATCTCGTCGCGTGGACGGTTGCCTGGGCGCCGGGAATCGCGGCGCTGACATGGACACGAGAGCATCGGTGATCACGACGGATCAGAGGAAGTGTTGAGATGCTGAGGTCGCTGGCTTGGGGCTTTGAACAGGAACTGCTGCGTCTCAGCGTCTCTGTGTGATCCGTCGTTTGCTCGTTGTGGCGGCGATCGCCTGCGTGCCGTTGCATGCGCAGACTGCGCCGCCTCAGGTGGCGCCGGCAGGCGCAACACCACAAGCGCGCGTTGAAGCCTACCTGCGTGAGTGGCACGCGTAGTCGTCGGTGCCCGGCGTATCGGTGAGCATCGTCCTTGCTGACGGCCGGATGATCCCCGCCGTCGCGGGTGTGGCTGACCGCGGCACAAAGACGCCGTTGATCTCCGACGCTTTGCTGTTGGCCGGTAGTACAGGCAAGACATTTGTTGCGGCGCTCGCGCTTCAACTGATCGATGCGGGACAACTCGACCTCGATGCGCCCGTTGCAAAGTACCTGGCAGACAGAATGGCCACCAGCTCAGGCATGGGCTTCGTTATGTCCATAGCCAGAGTAGCCTACACTGTCGCGAGTCTTTTCCGGCCTACTGACCGAAGGCGTACAGGCGTCCGTCTCCGTCACCGACGATGACGCGCCCATCGGCGACAGCAGGAGAGGCCGTGAAGGGCGCGGCGCCATCGAACTCCCAGAGCTTCTTGCCTGAGGCAAGATCGAGCACGTAGAGCTTGCCGTCGCTTGACCCCACAAGGACGCGGGTGCCTGCGATGGCCGGTGAGGATTCCACCCGCGCCCGGGTGGTGAACGACCAGCGCTGTTTCCCGGTGGCCATGTCGATGGCACGCACGTTCTTGTCGCGGCCGCCCAGCACCATGGTTCCGCCGTTGCCGCTGACGCTGAGAGCGGCTGACGAATAAAACGGGAACTGGCGGTCGGGATCGATGAACCGCCACCTCACGCGCTTCGCGGCGATGTCTACCGCCACCACCTCGTTCGCGAATGTGCCGTAGTACGCCACGCCGGCGGCGATGGCTGGTGAGGCGGCTGTGTAGGCCTGCGTGGCCATGGACAGCACTTTGGTGCCATCGCTGATGCGGACGCCATGAAACACCTCGTCACAACCGCCGAAGTACGCCACTCCGTTCCAGATGGCCGGCGTGGAATGCACGTAGTTGTCGGTGCCGGCTTTCCAGCGGAACGCGCCCGTCACGGCGTTCAAACCGTACAAATGACCGTCGTACGATCCGATCAGGACCGTGTGGCCGGCCACCACCGGTGATGATTTGATCTCCGCGCCGGTTTTGTATGTCCAGCGCGCCTTGCCAGTGGCCGCGTCTACCGCGTGAAACACGCCCGAGAGATCGCCGATGTACACTACGCCATTGGCCACCGCTGGCGACGATTCGCCGATACCCAGGTCGTCAGACGTCGCCCGGTAGGACCACTTCAGCTTCCCGCTGGCTGCATCAATCGCCACCAGCGCGCCCCCGGACGTGCCCACATACGCCACACCATCGACTACCGCGGCTGAAGACTCGATCGCCGAGCCGGCCTCATAGGTCCACAGCAGGCGCAAGGTCGCCGGCAGCGGGGATGCCGCCACGCCGGTCAGCGTGGGGGAGTTGCGGAACTGAGGCCAGTGGGCGGGGGCAGGAGCGGCCTGTTGAAATGAGGCAAAGAGCCAATTGGGCAATAAGCCAGTAGGCAATGAGGCAATGCCGGGAATGGGCCCAATGACGGCGCTGAAGGCAATAGCCAGCATGGTGGCGACGAGCATCGCCCCCCGGTCGCTACGCCGTCGCATCGGGCCGCGCGTCATTGCCTCATTGGGCCCATTCCCGGCATTGCCTCATTGCCGCTTCGCGCCCTGTTGAATCGCGAACAGGTTATTGCGTGTCATCACGAACATCGCGCCGTTGGAGGTGACGACCGTGGAGTAGACAGAGCTGCCCATGTTCACTTCGTTGAGCACTTTCTTCTCCAGGCCGTGCTGGAAGATGGTGACGTCGCCGTCTTCGTCACCCAGGTAGACTTTGCCGTCCACAATCATCGGTGAGCTCCACATCGCAGCGAACATGTCGTGTTTCCAGACCTGCTTGCCGGTCTCCAGGTCGATGCAGTGGAAGAAACCGCTGAAGTCCGGGTAGTAGAGCAGCCCGTCCTGGATCGACGGCGTCGAAATCGTCCGGCGAATGTCCGTGTAGTGCCAGAGGCGGCCCGTGTCCGTGATGTCGCCGCGTTTGGTGGCGTCGATCGCGTACAGGTGGCCGATCCCTTCGCCGTGTTCGGGGTCCTGGCCGTTGGCGAGATACACTACGTCCTCGTAGATCACCGGTGTGGCAATAATCTCGTTGCGCGTCTTCGGCCAGACGGCATCTTTCGGGTTCGTGTCGAACTCCCACAACTTCTTGCCGGTCAGCGCCTCGTAGCTGCGCACCCAGCCGTCGCCCTGTCCGTGCACGACCTGCACGACACCGCCGATGCTGCCGACCGTGGGCGTTGACCACTGGCCGTGCAGGATCTTGTCGGCCGGCGACGCGTCCTCCCACACCAGTTTTCCGGTGGTGCGATCAAGCGCGATGAGGGCCGGCGCGTTGGGTGACGGGATGTTCACGTGGCTTTCATCCTGGCCGTTGCCGGTCGAGACGTAGAGCAGGTTCTGGTAAAAATTCGGCGACGAGTTGGCCAGGTTGTGCGGGAAGGCACCAACCTCTTCCATCATGTCGTATTGCCAGACGACGTCCGGATCGTGCTTGCCGGTGAGGGTTTCGGTCTTAAACTCGCCGTCGTTTTCGTTGTCGTGGAAGCCCTGGATGTCGGCCGCCACCACCACGCCGCGGTTGGACACGAAGTACGCGATCTCGCCAATGATGAGCGGCGACGACGCGATGCCCTGGAAGGGCCAGTCGTTCGCGCGCCCCGACGTCAGCTTCTCGTAGGTCGCCTGCCACATGAACTCGCCTGTCGATTCGCGAAACGCCATCAGTACGCCGCGGTCGCCGGCCTGTTTGGGGTCGCGTGTGGCTTCGTTGTTTGTGCCCACAAGCACTACGCCGCCGGCCACTACAGGGTTGCCGTAGCTCTGGGAGCCGAGCGCGGCCACCCACTTGATGTTTTCTCCAGTCTTCACGTTCCAGGTCGAGGGCATTCCGGTGGCGTCCGACACCATGTTGCGGTCGGGTGACCCGCCCCACATGTGCCACTCGGTCAGACCTTTGCCGGCCCCGGACGAAGCAGTGGTGGCCACCAACGTACACAACACGACGAGCGAAAGTGTCTTCATCACGTGATTCCTACTGATTCCTGTAGACCTTGAAATTGTCAAAAAAGACGTCGGAGATGCCGTCGCCGTACAGGCCGGGCGCGCCAGAGCGATGGGGAATGCGGTCCACTTTTTTGATCGTCCAGGCCGCAGGCTCGGCCCTGTCACGGGGCCAGACTTTGCCCTGCACCAGCGTGGTGCCGTCGGCCCGGTTCTCGACGCGAAGTTTCATCCGGTACCACGTGTCCACCGGCCATGTGAATTTTTCCACGCTGACCGTCATCTCATTGGCGGCCTGCCAGGGCTGCAACTCGATCTTCTGGTTGTTGCCAAACATCATCAGCACGTAGCGTTGATTGATGAGGCCCACGTCACCGCGCTGCCGTCGCATCACCAGGCCGCGCACGTCGGCTTCCACGGTGTAGTCGGACCACTCCGGCCGTCCCATCATCAGTTTCGTGCGCCGGCCCACGGTGTCGTCGCGTGGCCGCACCAGCACCCCGCTGCCGTCCAGTTCACGAGGTAGCGCCTTCATGTTCGACGTCCACCACGCGGGAGTCGCCTTGAGGCCGTCGAAGTCGTAGGACCAGGGCAGCGGTGGAATCACACGCACTCTCGCCTGCCCCGTGATGGGCCCGGCCGCGCCGATTACGGCCGCCTTGACGTAGCCCGCGGCGCCGCCACCGGGCGCCACGAACGCGCCGTCGGCTCCAATTGTTCCCGCCAGCTGGTCTGTGGTCCACTGCACGTCACCTGCTTTGGCCTGGCGAATGAACACACCGTTGGCATCAAAGAGCCGCACGACAAAGGCCTGTTTATCGCCAGGGTTGAGGAGCGCTTCATACGGAAACACCTGCACCGCCGCGACCGGAGCCGACGAGGCCGCAGGTGTTGCGGCGGCAGGTGACGCGCTCGCGGCCGTCGCCTGTTTGGGCCCGATCGCATACACGCGCTCCATCGACGTCACATATACCCGTCCGTTGGCCACCGCCGGCGACGCCAGGATGGGTTCGGGACTTCCCGCCGTACCGAGCACATCCTCATCTAGGACTTCCACGCCCGTCGCACTCGGCCGCAGGATGTAGAACTTGCCGTTTTCCGTGCCGATATACAACTTGCCGTCGGCCAGAGTCGGCGACCCCTTCTGCAGGGTGCCGAGTGTCTTCTTCCAGAGTGCCTTGCCCGTAGTCAGATCGACCGCCGCGAGAATCGCGCCGTTGTCCATGCCATACAACCGGCTACCATCCATCACGGGGGACGCAAACGTCGACAGGAAGCCATGGGTCTTCCATTTGATCGCCGCGCCGGTCAGCGCACCTGTGCCGGTGGCATCAACGGCCGCCAGCATGCCCATCTCCGTCGTGTCGATGTTCTCCTCCCCGTGGGCGATATAGATCGTGTTGTTGCGAAACAACGGGCTGTTGAGAATGGCGCGCTTGCTGACTTCCAGGCTCCACACCGGCTGGCCCGTGGTGACCTTGAGACCGTGAAACACGCCGTCGGTGCCGCCCACGATGAGCTGGCGCATGCCGTTGACGTCGGCGACGATCGGGCTCGAGTAGTTCGTGTCGTAGTGCCGCGTTTGCGGCGCGCTGACCCAGATCGTCTGGCCAGTGGTCTTGTCGAAAGCGAAGTAGCGGTTGCCCGGACGGCCCAGGTCGCCCCAACCCTGCAGCAGGGTGTTGAGGATGACCATCTGTCCTTCGATGATGGGGGAGGTGGTGCGGCCGCCATGGGTGGTGATCGCGCCGTACTCCTCAGGCAGCGACCGCTTCCACAGGACCGCGCCCTGCGGCGACAGCGCCAGGAGTTCGGCGGACACGGTAAACATGTAGATGTTGCCGCTTTGCCGATCGACCGCGGGTGAGGCCCACGCCGCTCGGTGTTGCGGCACGTCGCTCAGGAACTGCGGCACCCGATGCTCCCAGAGCACACGTCCGGAGTTGGCGTCCACCGCGACGAGTCGCTCCTGCGTGACCGAGACGTCGCCGACGGTGGTGGTCTGCAGATACAGGCGGTTGCCGTGAATGACCGGTGTGGAACGCCCGCCGAAGGGCAGCGTCCAGGCCAGATTCTCTCCGGCCGGCGACCAGCGCGAGAGGAGTTTGTTTTCTGGCGATGTGCCGTCCCGCGATGGACCGCGGGATTCCGGCCAGTCACTCGCCACGAGCGCGGGCGCAAGGCCCGCCGCGAACAGCACAATGAGAAATTTATGTCGCATGAAAGGGATCTCTCCGACGCTATACCGCCCGGCAGAACGGGTCAATACAGACTACGACCGCTTAACGTGGCGCTGCGCAGACGCTCGCCGGCCTGGATGGCCACCGCCAGGCGATTCTCCCCTGGAGGCACCGGACAGACGTACGACGGGTTGAACACACAGAACGGGTGATACGCGCGATTGAAGTCCAAATCGTACAACGTCGTCGATGTACGATCGAGCTCCAGGTACCGGCCGCCTTTGTACGTGTCAGTGCCGCTGGTCAGATCGCCGAACGGTACAAACAGCCGCGTGATCGTGCGCGCGCCTTCGTCGGCGAACGCGGTCAGCGTCAGGGTCGTGCCTTTCAGCGTAAACGTCAACGTGCCCACGCGCTGCATCCGCCGCAGTTCCGTGGAGGATGTCGGCAATTCGATGAGGAGTCGTGGCGAGCGGTTTTCGTTCAGCACCGCCGGCATCTGATGGGCGGGATCGATCGGGTAGTAGGGCAGTCCGGTGAATACGACCTTGTCGGCCGGGAGCAGCGGCGAATCGGGCTGGCCATCGCCATCCAGATCGTCGTTCGACTTGAACATCGCATCCTTACTGGCCCGCCACGCGAGAATGCTTTGATCATTCGACCCGTCTTCGATGGGCTGCGGACCAGAGGTGCAGGCGGCCAGCACGGCCGCCGCAGTCAGGGCGAAAATCAGGGCGCGACGCACGTCACGATTCTACCGCGTCCCTTGGGCTTGAGAACCAGCTCGAGCAACGTACCGTCCCGAGTACGTCGCTCGGCCTGTTCCTCAAGGCCGAGGCCACTATCTAGACGAAGATATAGCCCTTCCGATTGACGATCGCGTCGGCCAGGCGGCGGCGCGCGGCGATGGTGTCTACCGGCGTGACTTTCAACAGGCGCCGCAGCGCCGCCAGCATGGTGCGCTGCGTGTCGCCGCCGGTCATGGCCTGGATGGCGGTGCGGGCTGCGGCGTCCGCGCGCAAGCCGGCGTCATGGGTGAGCACGGCGGCAGCATCCGCCTGGAGCGCGGCGGTCGGTGATCCAGACGCGGCCGATTGTGCGGCTCGCAGCAGCGAGCTTTCGGCCATGAAGGTGTCCATCATGATGTCCGATGCGAGCATCAGCACTTCCTGTTGTTCTTCCAGCGCAGTGCCATAGGTCTGCATCGCCAGACCCAGCACCATGATGGCCGTCTTCTTCATGCCGGCCACAGTGGCCGCGACCAACTCGGCGGGCGTCGTCCCGCTGGGGGCTGCACAGGCCGGGGGCGCGAGCAGTTCCTCCTGCAGCCGCTTGGCCGCCGCAATGATGGGCACTCCACCCTTGAGCGCGCGTTTGATGAGCATCCCCGGCACCAGCAGCCGATTGATCTCGTTGGTCCCTTCGAAAATCCGGTTGACCCTAGCGTCACGATAGTGGCGTTCGGCCGCGTAGTCACGCACGAAGCCGTTGCCGCCGTGGATCTGCACGTTTTCATCAAGGACAAAGTCGGCCATCTCGCTGCTCGACACCTTCAGCAGCGACGCCTCAATCGCGAACTCCTCGAGTGCGGCCAGCGCCGCCGCAGGTGTGTGGCCCCCGCGAGCGATCATCTCGTCGATCAGGCCAGTTGTGCGATACAGCATGCTTTCCACGCCGTACGCGCGGGCGGTCATCTCGGCGAGTTTGTGGCGGATGGTGCCAAACGACGCGATTGGCTGTCCGAACTGGCGCCTCGTCGTGGCGTACGTCGTGGCCTCGCGCATCACGAACTTCGCCCCGCCGCTGCACATACCGGCGAGTTTCAGCCGCCCGTAGTTGAGCACGTTGAACGCGATCTTGTGGCCCTTACCCACTTCCCCCAGCAGGTTCTCTGCCGGCACTCGCGCGTCCTGCAGCACCAGGGGCGCCGTGGACGAACCGTGCAGGCCCATCTTGTGTTCTTCCTTGCCTGGCACGACACCGGGAAACGAGCGCTCTACGATGAAGGCGGAGAACTGCTCGCCGTCCACCTTGGCAAACACGATGTAGAGATCGGCGAACCCGCCGTTGGTGATCCACATCTTCTCGCCGTTGAGCACCCACGAGCCGTCGGGCTGGCGCACGGCCTTCGTCCGCGCTCCGAGCGCATCCGATCCCGACCCCGCTTCACTCAGGCAGTACGCGCCCACCAGATCGCCCGAGACGATGCCCGGGAGGTACTTGTGCTGTTGCGCCTCGCTGCCGAAGCAGAGGATGGGGATAATCGCGAGGCCCGTCTGGGCGCCAAACGTGGTGGAGAACGACGCGCTGCCGCCCATACCTTCGCCCACCACCACGGCCGCGGCCTTGTCGAGCCCAATGCCGCCGAAGGCTTCGGGCACATCCGTGCCGAGCAGGCCGAGATCGCCGGCGCGTTTCACCAGCGCCCGTGCCAACGTCCAGTCTTTCTGCTCGAGCCGATCGAGGGCCGGCAGAATCTCTTGATCCACAAACTCAGTCGCGGTTTTGGCCATGAGCCGATGGTCGTCGGACAAGCCTTCCGGCGTCAGCACGTCGTGAGGCGCGGTGGAGTCGAGCAGCCAGTCGGCGCCGCGGCGAACAGCAGGTGTCGTAGTCATGATGGCCTCAGTCGGACAGACGTTCGAAGATGGCGGCGGCGCCCATGCCGCCGCCCACACACATGGTGACCAGGCCGTATCGGCCCTGTCGCCGGCGCAGCTCGTACAACAGCGACGTGGTCAGACGCGCGCCAGTGCAGCCAAGGGGATGACCCAGCGCGATGGCGCCACCGTTGACGTTCAGGCGTTCGGGATCGATCGGCAGCACTTGCGTGCACGCCAGCACCTGCGCTGCGAACGCTTCGTTGAGTTCCACCAGATCCATGGCGTCGATCGTTAGCCCGCATCGCGACAGCACTTTGCGGATGGCCGGCACCGGACCAATGCCAAACATCTCCGGCTTCACGCCGGCGGTGGCGTAGCCCACGAATCTCGCAAGTGGCGTCAGTCCGAGCGCCCGCGCGCGGGCCGCACTCATGACAATCACCGCGGCAGCCGCGTCGCTCGTTTGCGACGAATTGCCGGCGGTAACCGTGCCCTGCACGTGGAATGCCGGTCGAAGCCCGGCGAGCGCGGCGAGCGATGTATCTCGCCGCGGTCCTTCATCCACACCCATCGTCACCCTCCCGGTGAGGGTGTGAACATCGACAGGGACGATCTCGTCAGTGAAGCGGCCCGCGTCGATGGCTGCGATTGCGCGCGCGTGGCTCTGCAGCGCAAACGCATCCTGCGCTTCGCGGCTGATGTGGCTTTCGCGCGCGTGGTTCTCGGCCACCAGGCCCGTGCTGAGATAGACGTCCGGGTAGTCGCGCACGAGCGTTGGGTTCGGCGCCACCTTGTGGCCGCCCATCGGCACCAGGCTCATGGACTCGGTACCGCCCGCGATGATGACGTCGGCGGCACCCACCATGATTCGCCCGGCGGCCTGGGCGACGGCTTCCAGGCCCGACGCGCAGAACCGGTTCACGGTCATGGCGGATGCCGAGACCGGCACCCCCGCGCGCAGGCTCGCGATGCGCGCCACGTTGAGGCCCTGCTCGGCTTCCGGCAGCGCGCAGCCGAGGATCACATCCTCCACTTCGACTGGGTCGAGATTCGGGACGCGTCGCAGCACCTCCGCCACCGCCAGTGCCGCGAGATCGTCGGGCCGGGTGGTGCGGAACATGCCTTTGGGGGCGCGTCCGATCGGCGTGCGTGCAGCGGCGACGACCACGGCGTCCATCATGCGAAGTCTCCCAGCAGGTCTTCGAGGGCGTCTCCCACTTCACGGCCCTGTCCATCAAACAGATGCGACGCGCCGTCCACGACGACGAGTTCCTTCGGTTCGTGGCAGCGCGCGTAAAACGCCCGCAGGTCTTTCAGCGGGCACAGCTCATCAAGTTCGCCCTGCACAAAAAACTTCGGTTTTGTGCTTTCGAGCGTGTGCGTGAAGTGGTATCCGTCGCGCGTCACGGGGGGCGCGACCGCGATGAGCGCAGAGACGCGCGGGTCGCTGGCCCCTGTCTCGAGCGCAATCCACGAACCGAAGGAAAACCCCGCGACCCAGAGCGGCACACCGGCAAATCGATCGTGCATCTCGTTGAGTGCCGCGCGGTAGTCATCCACTTCGCCCCGCCCCTCGTCGAAGGCGCCTGCGCTGGCGCCGACACCCCGGAAGTTGAACCGCAGCACGGCGCACCCAGCGCGAACAAGACCCTTGGCCCCGTGATACACGGCGCGCGTGTGCATGGTGCCGCCGTACGACGGATGCGGGTGTGCAAACACCACGGCCCCACGCAGCGGCGCGGCGCCGGCGGCGGCCGGCGGCACATCCAGCAACGCTTCAAGCGGGCCGGCGGGACCTGGAATCGTCAGCTGCATTGCCTCATGGCCTCACTATCAGCAGCATCGAGGAACTCACTTACCAGAACAGAAAAATCGTCCGGTCGCGAGACTAGACCAATGTGGCCGCTTCGCGAGAGCCGGGAAAATGTCGAGCCGGGAATCAGCGTCAGATAGTGCAGCGTGCTCTGCACCGGCACCACTCGATCGAGCCTCGGCTCGCCGGTGATGAGATGTGTCGGTGCCGTGATGCGCGCGCACTCGGATGCAATGTCCGTGGCCTGCCAGGCGTGCACCCATCGTGCCATCTGCCGCGGTGACACCGGATGGCTCAAGACCCGCCAGGCGTACACGGCGGTGAACGCGACCCGCCCACGCCACGTGGGTTTCGCCGCAAAGATCTCAGGGGCCAGTCGCCGCACGCTACGCATGGCAAACAATGGTAGTTTCGCGAAGGGGCGCCGCACCATCGCCTGATCGCCCGCGCCGAGCCGCATCTGTGGCGATGGGGTGGACACCAGCACTAGCGCACCCACGCGATCGGGATAGTGCGCAGCGAAGCGCGCCGCCACCAGCCCGCCAAACGACACGCCGACGAGTACCACAGGCGCGCCTCCCGCGCGATCAATCAACCGATTAATCGTGGTCATCCACTGCTCAAATGGATCGCCGGTGCCGTCTTCTTCGTTGAGTGAGAAGGTCCACACGCCGCCTTCGCCTAATGGGCTGCGGCGCGCCAGCGCGCGAATCGCTGGGCGCATCCATTCCCATCGGCCCTGGATGCCGGGAACGACGACGAGCGGAAGCGAAGAGAGCGACATTTCAGTTTCTCAACGTCTTTCCGGTCTTGAGCGTGTATGCGATCCGTTCGAGCGTGTTTGGTTCCCCGCACAAGCTGAGGAACGCTTCGCGTTCTAGGTCGAGGAGCTGATCTTCCGAGAGTGTCGTGGCGTGCGGGACGTTGCCGCCCGTCAGGATCCAGGCGAGCTTGCGGCCGATGACGACGTCGTGATCGCTGAGCCGGCCAGCGCGCCATGCGAGGTGCACGCCAAGGGACAAGGTGGCAAACGCCGAGGGGCCACCCACTGGGATCGCGTCGCGCCGCGCCGGCGCCCGGTAACCCGTGCGCGCCAACCCCAGGGCGACGGCTTTGGCGTCGGTGATGAGCCGTTCGCGGTTCATCGAGATGCCGTCGTGCCGCTGCAAATACCCAAGCCGTTTCGCATCCGGGCCGCTCGTCGAGACCTTGCCGAAGCCGATGGTCTCAAAGGCCGCTTGCGCGTCGGGTTGTCGCAGCAACATCTCCTTCGTCCCGCCGCCAGCGGGAACCAGGCCGACGCCCACCTCGACCAGGCCCATGTAGGTTTCGGCCGCCGCCTGCACGCGGTCGCCGTGCAGGCTCAGTTCGCATCCGCCGCCGAGCGTCAGGCCGCCGGGCGCGATGACCACGGGCACAGCCGCCGTCTTAAGCGCCATCGTCGCGCCCTGGAAGGCGCGGATCATCAGATCGACCTCGTCCCAGTTGCCTGCCTGGGCCTCGAGCAGAAGCAGCATCAGGTTGGCGCCGGCCGAGAAGTTCGGCGCATCGTTGCCCACCACCAGGGCCTCGAAGTTGGCCTCCGCTTCGCGCACGCCCGCCTGCAGCATCGCGATCGAGTCGCCGCCGATGGCGTTCATCTTGGAGTGGAACTCCACGCAGAGGCATCCGTTGCCGACGTCGATCAGGCTTGCGCCTTCGTTGCTCGCGACGACCGCGCTTCGATCCCGCGCGGATTGAAGAATCAGCACGTCGGGTGCCGCGGCGGGGAGCCGGCCTTCGCGGAACCGCGTGCGCCCGGGCAGCATCGCCGGTCGTTCGGTGACGCCGCAGGCCGACAGCACGTTGTCCACCCCAATCGCGTCCCACAGTTCGAAGAGGCCGAGATCCCAGCCGAAGCCCCAGCGCATGGCGCGATCGATGTCGTTGATGTCGTGCGCGATGTCACCGGCAATTCGCGCGGCGTAGAGCAGTGTCGGTCCGAGCGTGCGCCGTAGGAGGTCGCCGGTCTTGTGTTTGCCAAGGAAAAGATCGCGGGTGCGGGCGCCGGTTTCCGTCGTGCCGCGTGCAGCGTCCAGTTCCGGGAGACGAACGGACTGCTTCTCGCGATAGCTCAGAGAAGCCGGGTCCAGCGTCACAATCTTGGTGGCGCCAGCCGCGCGCGTCTTTTTGTAGAAGCCCTGGCCCGTCTTGTCGCCCAGCAGGCCGCGCTTGAGCATGGCGGCCACAAACGCCGGCGGCACAAACGCGCGGCGGTCGTCCTCACGTGGAAGACGGACCGACAGATCGTGCGCGACTTTGGTGAGGATATCGAGGCCTGCGATATCAACAGTGCGGAAGGTCGCGCTTTTGGGCCGGCCGATGATCGGTCCGGTCATCGCGTCCACTTCTTCAATCGACACGCTACCGTCGGCCACGGCATCGAGCAACCGCACGACGCCGAAGAGGCCCAGATGATTGGCGATGAACGCCGGCGTGTCCTTCGCCTCGACCACGCCTTTGCCCAGCACGTGGTCCAGCCAGTGGCGCACGCGTGCCGTGACCGCCGGGTCGGTGTCGGTGGTGGCGATGAGTTCCACCAGACGGAGGTACCGCGGCGGGTTAAAGAAGTGCGTGCCCATCCAATGGCGTCTGAATCCTTCCGAACGTCCCTCTGCGACCAGTGCCAGGGGAATGCCCGACGTGTTGGACGAGACCACGGCGTGAGGGGCGCGCACGGCATCGATGCGCTCGGCCAGGGCCTGTTTAATCGCAAGATTTTCGACGACCGCCTCGATGATCCAGTCGACGGTGGCGAGGGGTGACAGATCATCCAGGCTGCCGGTGTGGATGAGTGCCGCCGCATCGGGGACAAAAAACGGGTCGGGCTTGAGCGCGCGTGCCCGCGCCAGGCCGGCGTCGGCCGCTTTAGCGGTCACATCAAAGAGGTGGACCGGGATGCCGGCATTGGCGAGGTGGGCGGCAATTGGCGCGCCCATCGTGCCCGCGCCAAGCACCGCGGCGGACTGAAGGCGGTGCGTCATGATGTGCTCACTCCATGAAGAAACACATCCACCACCGCATCCGCATCGTCCACCAGCGCGTAGCGGCGGTCGGAGAGGATCCAGTTGGTGGCCATTTCGTCGAGCGCGCCGAAGAACACTTTGGCGGCGAGTGTGGCCGGGACCTGCGCGCGAAAGGCGCCGCGCGCCTGTCCGTCGGCGATGGTGTCGCGGATGAGGCCAAGGTAGTCGCGCAGGCGCGACGTGGAGAGGCGCGCCATGAACTTTGTGGACTGCCGCAGTTCCACCTGAAACACCACGGCGAGGTCGCGGTCGCTTCCTAGGCGGGCGAGGTGGAGGTGGGCGATGCGGTGTAGGCGGGCGGTCGGGTCGTCGATGGTCGCCAGAGTCTCGCGGCCTTCGCGGATGGCGTCCTGCATGGTGCGATCGAACACGCTGATGAGCAGTTCGTCTTTGCTGCGGAAGTAGAGGTAGACCGTGCCGGCGGCGATTCCGGCGCGGCGGGCGATGTCGGCCACCTGGGCGCCGAAGAACCCGCGTTCGGCAAAGACGCGCGTGGCGGCGTCGAGGATGAGGACGCGTTTGTCTGCGTCGGGTGCGGCGAGGCTTGCGATGCGGAGCGAGCGGGCCATAAACTGAATGAATGTTCATTCATTTGAGCGTCCGGCGTCAAGGCCGGAGGATCAGTTGTAACAGGCGTCGCGGACGGTCGTAGTTAAGGGCATGTTAGACGCGGCCCAGCAGCAACTTCTGGTGACTCGGCTCAACCGGGTCGAAGGGCAGATACGCGGGATCCGGCGGATGGTGCAGGAGCCCCGTCTGTGTGTGGAGATCCTGCAGCAGCTCTCGGCGGCCGAGGCCGCCCTGAATCGCATCAGCCTAGCCGTCCTGCGGACGCACGTCGAACAGTGCGTCCCCTCGGGCGTCGAACAGGGCCGTGAAGAGGGCCAAGCCCGCCTGAAGGAACTGGTCGATATCTTCGACCGGTTCTCCTGAACCCGCCCGGCACATCGGGCACAAGAATATACCCCTACTGGGTATACCATCAAAAATTCCCCGCCGACGGTCTTGACCACATTCCTCGAACAGGCGTAGGATGCCTCACCGTCGCAATAGTTCATACGGCTGTCGAAGGGCGTTGCCTTTGCCGGTACGTGGTTCTTTTGTAACTGATGGAGGAGAACAGGATGATGCGAGTCTTGCGAGTAATGGCGTTAGCCGCTATGGCTACCGCGATGATGACCGGAGCGGCCCTGGCGCAGGGTTCGATCTTCGGAAAAGTCAACGATGCGTCCGGCGGCGTGTTACCCGGCGTGACGGTGACCGTGGCAGGTCCGGCGCTCCAGGCGCCGTTGGTGGTGGTCACTGCTAGCAGTGGCGCGTACCAGATGCCGTCGGTGCCGAACGGCACGTTTTCGGTGACATTTGAACTGAGCGGCTTCAAGAAGGTCGTACGCAACGGTATTGTGATTACCTCCGGCTTTAACGCGCCCGTCGACATGAAGATGGAAGTTGGCGCGATGTCGGAAGAACTTACCGTCACGGCGGCGGCGCCCGTCGTCGACACGAAGAAGACTACGTCGGGTGCGACGTTCACGTCGGAAATCCTCGAGAAGATTCCGACCGCGCGCGACCCGTGGCAGATTATCAACATGACCCCCGGTGTGCAGGCGGGCCTCAACGTCGGCGGCTCGTCGTCGGGCCAGCAGGTCGGCCTGCAGTCGCGTGGCACGGGTAGCAACGTGCAGTGGAACTTGGAAGGCGGGTCAATCACGGACCTCTCGTCCAACTCGTCGCCGGCGTACTTCAACTTTGACTCGTTCGACCAGATCTCGGTGACCAACGGCGGCGGCGACGTGTCGGTGCAGTCGTCGGGCCTGTCGATCAACTTGGTGACCAAGAGCGGCAGCAACGTGTTCAAGGGCTCGGCGCTGAGCACGTTCCAGAACGACCAGATGCAGGCGAACAACGTGACCGAAACGCAGTTCTCGCGTGGGACGGGCGGATTCTTGTCGGGCGCGCCGATCAAGAATATTTACGCCTTCTCGGGCGAGTACGGCGGTCCGATCATCAAGAACCGCCTCTGGTTTTGGGCAGCGGTCGACAAGACGTCGATCAATGCCGGCGTTGTGAACTTCTTCGACCGCGCGCGGCCCGCCTGCGTGCAGTATGCCGACGCCCAGCGCGCCGGCACGTTGCTGACGGGCGGCACCCTGACCTATGGGAACCTCGCAACGGTGCAGGACTGCCTGTCGAGCGACCTTACGGTCCTCAAGAACAAGCAAGGGAAGATGAACTTCCAGTTGAATGCGGCGCACAAGTTCCAGTACCAGTTCTCGAGCGACAACAAGTTCCGCAACGCCCGCGGTGCGAGTGCGTTCACGGAAAAGGAAGCGACCACCATCCAGACGTCGGAAACGTACTGGAAGTACTTCCCGCTCCCGCTGCACCAGCTCACGCACACGTTCATCGCGAGCGACCGTCTCGTGTTCAACACGGCGCTGACCAAGGTGTTCGGCGGCTTCTTCCTGGACTATCAGGACACGCAGGGCGACTGCGGCGGCACGCGGTACACGGGCGACATCAACCGGTCGTCCTATCCGCAGGCGAACAAACCTCAGTGCATGTTCAACATCCAGCAGCAGCAGATTCGAACCACAGGTAACCTGAGCCGCTCACTCTTCAGTAACTACCAGACCATCCGCCCGTCGCTCGACATCAAAACGGACGGCACGTTGTTCCTGACGAACGTCCTCGGCGGCGACCACAGCTTCAAGTTCGGCGTCGGCTACCGCAAGAATCCGATTACGTCGTTCACGCACCCGAGCGGCGGCGGCCGGGCGGTCGTGCAGTGCGTGGGCAACTTGCTCGCGAACTGTGGCGACGGCAGGGCCTACACAGCCGTGGGTGGGGCGACCGGGCTGGTGCCCTACCAGGCGCAACTAGCCCGCGACTACCTGCTCAACAACGACTGGTGGTCGTACAATGGCTACATCCAGGATTCCTACAGCTACAAGCGGCTGCGCGTGAACGCGGGTCTGCGGTACGACTGGCAGCAGTCCAAGTGGCTGGGTGGGTGCGTGACGGCGAATGAAATTATTCCGGATATTCTGCCGGGCTACTGCGAACAGGGGGCCACGGGCGGCCTGAGCCCCCTGACGGGCCAGGTCGAAGAATTGCGCGCGTTCCATCAGTTCTCGCCCAGGGTGTCGATGACATATGACCTGTTTGGCAACGGCAAGACGGCGCTGAAGGCCTCAGGGTCCTACTACTACCAGACGAAGATCACGCTGGCCAACGCCCTGTCGGGGCTGGGCAACTTCATTGTGGGCTGGGGTCCCAACCAGGCCAGTGGCGCGTGCAGCGTCACGGCGGGTGCCAGCTGCTGGACAGACGCGAATCGTGATGGATTGATCCAGCGCCCGGAACTTGTCGGCATAGCAGCCTTGCCAAGCAATTTTGTGAACGGCTCAATCGTTGCCTCGGGCAACCGCGTGGCCGATAGTGCGAAGCTCAGCCGGACGAGGGAAGTCACGGTTGGCGCCTCGCACGAACTGGTGCCCAACCTGGCGGTGGGGGCAGACTACATCTACCGCCGGTATGACAATGGCACCGCTGGCTACATTATCGGCTTCGAGCCTGGGGCGGCGGGCTTTCCCGCGTCGAGTGTCTATGACACGACCCCCAACGTCTACGTAGATCCGGTGACAGGCAAATCGGCGAACTACTACGTGGTGAAGCAGGGGCTGGCGCGACCCTCCGGCGCGTCGGTCACCGACACGAGCTTGAGCTACCAGACCTACCAGGGCGTGGACCTGACCCTCAACAAGCGGTACAGCGACAAGTGGCAGCTCAACATCGCGCTCACACTGCAGAAGCGCAATGACTACAGCCCATTGGGCAGCTACAGCAATCCAACAGGTCTCGAGTACTACAATGGGTTGAACACCGGCGCGCGGTATCTGTTCAAGGTGAACGGCAGCTATGACCTGCCTTGGGGCATCATGGCGTCCACGAACTTCAACATGAACGATGGCCAGCAGCGCACCATGTTTATCAACGGCCCCGGTCAGGTGTATGGTGGCACCACGGGCGCGATCAGCTACAGCTCGCTGCGGTTCCAGCCCGAAGATACGACGCGGTTGGAGCGGACGCTCCTGTGGGACCTTGGCCTGAACAAAACGTTCACGTTCAGGGGCGGTCAGAACCGGGTCAAGTTTACGCTTGACGGATTCAACATCACGAACTCGGCGCCGGTGCTCGGCTTCGCGAGCAACAACCTGAGCGAGCTGGGTACGGCGTTGAACCCGGTTCTTCCGATCGACCGCATCAGCTCGATCCTGCCGCCGCGCGTGTTCCGCGCCGGCGTGACGCTCTGGTTCTAGACAGGGCGTAAGCGAACAACATACCGGCCCCGGGCATACAATGCCCGGGGCCGTTTTTTTTGCCTGCCACTCAAGGAGGCCGCGTGAGACGTGCGCTCGTCCTGAGCCTGCTAGTCGCTGCCACTCTGCCGCTGGGGGCGCGGCAGCGCGCGGCCGTCGAGGACTCCACGAGCCTCGACACCGTGGTGGCGGCAGCCGTCGCCTACGTCAATGGCTACCAGCGTGAACTGACTGCCATCCTGGCCAACGAGGAATACCGGCAGCAGATTCATGGTCAGGCGCCGCGCGAAGAGACCATGCCACGCCTGAGGACCCTTCAGAGTGAGGTGTTTTTTATGTACGCGCCCGGCAGCGACTGGATGGCCATCCGTGACGTGCTCGCACAAAACGGCAAGGCCATCAACGACCGGCCCAACCTGCGCGAAGCCCTGCGCAGGCTCCCGCCCGACGAGGTCGCCAGGACATTCAAACGATACAACTCGCGGTTCAATCTGGGCCGCATTGTCCACAACTTTAACGAGCCAACCCTGAGCCTCCTGCTGCTAGCTGATCGTTATCGCCCTCACGTCACATTCGAGCGTAGGCGTGTGCAAAAGAGGGCGGATGGCGTCTGGGTGACGATCGCCGCGAAGGAAGCCCGTGTGCCAGACACGCTGCTACAGGACCTGTCACGCTCGCCCGTGCCCTCAACCGGAGAGTTCGTTGTGCACGCGACCACCGGCCGCATCAAGCAGGCGATACTGAAAGCCACGCTGGGTGCGGTGCAGGCCGAATTGACCACGGAATACGCCCTGGAGGCCCGGCTCGGCATGTGGGTGCCGACCAGGTTCATCGAACACTATCTTGAGGGCGCCCGAGGGCAGGTGGGGTCCGATCCCCGCACGCGAATTCAGACGCAATTCGAGGAGATTCGCAGCGTGGCCGACTACCGCAATTACCGGCGCTTCGAGGTCAAGGTCACGATCAAGTAGAGCTACTTCCAACCTTCGCGCACGGCCTGCATGGGCGGCAGGGCCACGGCGGCATAGCCCTTGCGCGAGCGGACATTGACGCCCGACACGTTCGCCTTCACTTCAATCTTTCGGAACTTGCCGTCCATGACAGCGTTGTTGGGACGATACCCAATCACATAGTACGTGCTCGTGTCGCGCACCACGATGTTCAACGCACGGCTGATGAAGTCGATGTTCTGGATGCGCAGACCGCCCGTGGCCGACGTCAGCAGGAACGGTGCGACCTCACCGCTATCAAAAGACGTAGACCGGCCGGCTTCCGTGCGCAGCGCGTCCGACGTCGCCGAGGGCGTACCAATCAGGCCGCGGCCGTCGATTGAGTAGATCGTCGTCCCACCGCGCGCCGCGTCCGCGCCGATGGCGAGCAGGTCGTCGCGAGATTCCTCCACGAAAAACCCTTCTGAGAGGAAGATTAAAGTCTTCCGGCCTGGGATGCGACTGAGGCGGCTGACGACATACCGCAGATTTTGCAGCGTTGCATATGTCAGGATGCGCGCCTGGCGCACGTACAGACGCGACTTCTGTTGGATGAGGTTCTCCACCTGGTTCAGGCCGCCGTTGAGCGCGCACGACTGGGGGTCCTCCTGGCAGACGGCCGCGCCCAGGCGCCGCGCCACCTCAATCGACCCTTCCGAGATACGCATGGCGTCGATTTCGCTCGGGATCCTGGGGAATTCGCGGAACGTCGAGAGGATCGACTGCCGGTTCTCAAAGCCCATCGTCACGCTGCCGACGCCGGCCAGAAGTTCAGCCGGACTCGTCGTCAGGCGCCCATTGTGCATCTTGCCGTTCAGGAAGATTCCTCCAAAATCGCCTGGCCCGATGTTCTCTTTGATGAACGTGGCCACGCCGGCCTTGCTGCGCATCAGCGAGTCGTGGGCCAGGTGGCCCTCGTCGAACATCACTACGAAGATGCGCCGCGCGCGGTCTTCAGGTGTCACGTCCTGGTCGCCGGTGACCGGGATGAGCTGCCCGCCCCGCTCGTGCGAGACCATATAGAACTGTTCGATCTTCTGGGCCGTGCCGTCTTCAAACAGCTGCAGGTCGTCAGCGGTCAACCCGCCGACGAAGTCGCCCTTCTTGTCGTGAATGACCACATCCACTTCGACGAGCGAGGTGATGGTACGGAAGGTGGCCTGAGGCGGCGCCTGGGTCGGCGGAACGGACTGGGTGGCCACACCACCGCTCCACAAGGCCACAAGACCGAGAATGACACAGGCGAGGCTGCGGTAATTGCGCATGCGCGGGCTCCGGAAGCGATCGAGGCTGGTAGTGCGATTCTACACCCGCCTCGGGGGTAGGATGGTCACATGCGGTATGTCTGTCTGGCGCTGACGTTGGTGACGGCGTTGTCGCCTCAGTCGCAGCAACTGCCGACGTTCCGGAGCGCGGTCACGCTCGTGACCATGGATGTGTCCGTTCTCGACCGGGACGGTAAGCCTGTGGCCGGTCTCGCGGCCAGTGATTTTGAGGTAAGACTCAACGGCAAGGTACGTCCTGTCAAGGTGCTGAGCTTCGTGCAGGCAGCCGGGGAGTTGGCCCCGACCGCCGTAGCCGTTGTGCCGAAACTAGCCGAGGCTCCTGAAGGCGTCCGGCAGGGGCGGCAGACGGTCACCAATGAGGGCGTCGTGGCAGCCGCCATCAAGGCCGGCGAAGACCGCGTATTCGTCCTGCTGATCGATGACTTGTCGTTTGAGCCGATGCGCGGCCAGGCGCTGTTTCAGGCGGCAAAGAAGTTCGTGGACGCTCTACCGGCCGTCGATCTTGTGGGCATCGCCACGACCAGCGGGTCAGCCGCCGTTAATCCGACGGCCGACCGACCGCGTGTCCGGGCGGTGCTCGCCAAGGCAGCGGGCGAGGGGGGCAATCCGCAGGCGCTGACTCCTGTCGGTGCTCCCGCCGCCGAGACTGCAGAGCCTGACGCAGACGGTTCGGTGGGTGTTCACCAGGCCATCGAGATCGACGATGGGAATCTCGAGGAACTTAAAGTGGCGATTGCCCGGGCGTGTTTCAACGGGGATCGATCCACCGTGGATGCGCAGGCACTCGAGGTGGTCATCGCGAACAATAACTGCGCCGGACAAGTCAGCCGGCAGGCGCGTACCATCGCGTCCCGCACCCGACAGACTACCCGGCGACAGGTGTCCGCGTACGTCTCGGTGATCGACGCGATGCGCGCGGCGACAGGGTTGAAGCATCTGGTGCTGCTGTCGGACGGGCTCGCCGTCGGCCGCAGGGCCGACGAACTCACGCCTGTGGCTCGTGCGGCCGCCGCGGCAGGCGTTCAAGTGAGCGTGCTGATGGAAGAGCGGGACCTCAGCCTGACCGACGCGGGGCGCCATCAGGTGGCGCCTTCGGTGACGGCACAGGCCGACACCGGTGCGCCGCAGCGCCGCATTGAAGACAACAAGATGTTTCTTGCGGGCGGACAATTGGCCGCCGAGATGGCGGGCGGGCAGTTCTACCGGATCATCGGCCAGCCCGATACGTTCTTCGCACGCGTGCGAAACGCCAGTGCTGCTGTCTATCGTCTAGGCATCGAGCCACCGCCCGACGTGGATCCGTCACGCATCACAAGCGTCGAGGCCAAAGTGAGGCGCCGTGGATTGACGGTGCTTGCCAACCGACACGGTGTGGCGCCTGCGTCGTCAGTCCTGGCCGCCGCGGTGCCCACCGTGGACGACAGACTTAGGGCGGCCATCGGCCAAGGCCAGTCTCACGGCGCGGTGCCGCTCAAGGTGGCCACCGCTCTCCGCCGGTCATCATCGTCTGCCCTTGACCTCAACGTGAACGCGGAGATCCCGAGCACCGTGCGCGGGCCGCTGGTGGCGATGTTCGGATTGGTGAAGGACGGCGCCTCACTGGGCGCGATCACCACCGGCCGCCGCGAGATCGGCGTGCCCGCAACCGGCGAGCCGTTCACGGTGTCCGTGTCGCTGCCGGCGGAACCCGGCTCGTATCGATTGCGGCTGGCCGTGGCTGATGCCACAGGCGCTCTGGGCGCGCTGGAGGTTCCGGTTGAGGCCGAGCTCAGTTCGATGGGACCGTTTGCCGCCAGCGATTTGATCATCGCGTGGGTGGACGCCAAGGGGCAACCGCACGGCATGGCGCTTGAAGAACTGCCGCCGGCGGCCACAAGCCTCCAGGCGCTGTTGGAACTCTACGCGCCCTCGGGAGGCGCCCCCGGCATGATCGACGCACTGAAGAACGACGTCGAGGTGGAGCTGATTCTCACGCGCGCAGGAGAGACCGACCCCGTCGACGAGCGCGAAGTGGTGCCGCAGTTTTCGCCCGGCGTTCTGCGCGTAGCGGTCGAGTATCCGATCGACGACCTCAAGCCGGGCGTCTACCGCCTGCGCGCCAACGTCCGCGTCGGTGGCCAACAGGCCGGCGCAGCGATCGCGACAGTTAGAAAGCGCTGAAATTCGGTCGTAGCTCGGGGAACGCGGATCGGGCTGTTACTCGAGCCCGAGTCCACTACGCGCAACGAAAAACATCATCGCCTCAGGAGTTGCCGGATGGCTTCCACATCGCCGGCCAGTTGCGGCGGAGCCGTCCTCACGTACTGCTCACCGTAGGTGCGTGCTTCGCCGATGCGGCCCGCGTCGGCGAGCAACACGATCAGGTTGTAGAGGGCGTCGAATTCCTCCGGATCCAACTGTGCTGCGCGCTTCCAACTTTCGATCGCGTCAGGCCTCCGGTTGGTCTGGGCCAGGATGACTCCCAGAGTAGTGAAGCCTTTGGCCAGTGACGAGTCGAGGTCCACCGCTCGTCGCGCGAACTGTTCCGCTTCGCGCAATTTCGCGCCGCGGTCACCGCCGGGCCTCCCCGCCTCCTCCAGCAGCATCGTCGCAATGTTCTGGTGTGCGAGGGCGCTCGTGGCATCGAGCGCGAGGATTTTCTGGAACGCGGCAATCGCGTCCCGAAAGCGCCCGGCGCGGCCATAGGCCAGGCCGAGGGAGTTGAGGCCTTCCACGTCGGTGTCCGGCAGCGACTCGAGGAGGGCAATCGCCTTCGGGAGGTTGGTGCCACTCTCAGCCAGGTAGATGCCCAGCCTGATACGGAGGTCACGGTCAGGGGCGCCGGCCGCCAGGCCCGCCTCGAGCGTGGCGATCGCTGCCGGCCACTGGCCCGATTCCCACTCCGAATAGGCCAACGAAATATACGCGTCGGCCGTGTCGGGACGACGGGAGATGACGCTGCGGAGCATCTGCACGCCTTCAGCCGTTCGATTCTCCCGAAACAATTCGGAGGCCCGATGCAGGTCGCGATCGAGGGTGACCAGGTTCTTGAGGTCGTCGGCTTCCGTGAACACCGTGCGCTCAGGAGCGCTGCCTGCGATGTAGCTCAGTGACCGCAGGGCTTCCCGCTCCGAGGCTGAAATTTGTCCCGGTCGATCCGGCGGCGCCGTGCTGAAGGTGCGGAGCAGATTCGTCAGTACTTGAAGGCGGTCGGACTGGCGGGTCGCGAGGTTGCTTGCCTCGCCCGGGTCCGCGGCCAGGTCGTAGATTTCGGGGATCGGCTGGTCGATGTATTTCGTGCGTTCCTGCAGCACGCCACGGAGCGGTGCCCAGCCGCGTACGAGATTGAAGCTCATGGATTCGAAGTAGCTCGGCCGGTCGGGACCGTCGCCATCGGCGATCAGCGGGCGCAACGATGTGCCCAGCCATTTCGGGTCGACGGGAACGCCGACGGCATCGAGCACGGTCGGTGCAATGTCGATATGGCGGGCCGGGGTGTCGATCGTTGTCCCGCGTGTCTTCGCGATGGCGCCGGCCGGCTGGATGGTCGCCACAATCAGAGGCACGCGCAAGGTCGCCTCGTACGCGAACATGCCGTGGGTTTCTTCGCCATGTTCGCCCAGGCTCTCGCCGTGGTCGGACGTGACGATCACCGTGGTGGGCCTCGACAGCGTGGCCAGGTGCGTCAGCAGTGGCTCGAGTGCGTGGTCCACCCACGACACTTCGTCGTCGTACGGGCGGGGCGACTTGCCGGCGAACTCGGCGGGCGGTTTGTATGGGGAATGCGGGTCGAAGACGTGCACCCACCCGAAGAACTTTCCGGGCGTGCGGCGGACCCAATCGAGCGCGCGTGTCACCACTTCATCGGCCCGCCGTTCAGGCAGCGTGAAGGTCACGTCGCTCTTCATCTCGCTGATCTGGTCGTCGTACACGTCAAACCCCGGCGACAGGCCGAACCGCTTGGTGAGGGGGAAACCTCCGACGAAAGCTCCCGTGGCAAACCCCAGCGGCTTCAGCCGCGTGGCGAGTGTGGCCGTGCCGTCTTTCACGCGAAAGCCGGCGTTGTCGCGCATGCCGTGTTCGTACGGCAGCTGCCCTGTGAGAATGGAGGTGTGTGAGGGCAGCGTCACGACCGCGTGGGCGTGTGCGAATGTGAACCTCGCGCCCTGTGATGCCAGTGCGTCCAGGTGCGGCGTGGCCGCCCTGCCACCATACGACCCCAGCGCGTCGGCGCGCAGGGTGTCGATGGTGATGAGCAGGATGTTTTGGTCGGCCTGCTGGCTGAGGTCGTACGCGGGCGTACGGTTCAGCAGCCAGGCCGTGCCGGCGGCCACCACAAGGGCCGCCAGGCCCACGGACACCCCGCGACGAATCATGGTCCTGGAATCCGCGCTACTGCGGTGGGATCCGGTTGGCGTAGAGCTTCAGGCCGTCACGCCGGACACCTACGAGCACGCCCTGTGCCCTACCGCCGCCGGGCCGCTTGTAGGTCACTTCGTACTGGTGGTTCAGGTTGTCCACGATGTTCTTCATCATGGTCTCGAGCGCCGACTCGGCGTGGATGAACTCACGCCGGCCGCCGGTGTTGGCGGTCAACTGTTCGAGCACCAGGCCGCGCGCCGCGTTCTGATTCGTGCCAGGCTGCAACGAGACCGCCCACAGGTTGGCGTGTGACTTCGACAGTTCTTCATGCAACTGGCGGATGTTCTGGCGGCTCTGCTCGTCGCCGGGCTCAATATTGAGGGCGACGATGTTCCGGCGAGGCGTCTTGGTTTTCGACAGCGACTTGCTGGCCTCGATAATCGCCTCGAGCAGTACGGAAGCCGCCCCGGGCTTTGGGAACAAGCGCGCCACGCCCTTGTCGAGGTCCGCAACGTTTGACGTCATCTTCGTGATGGTGATCGCCGCCTGGCCGAACTCCATCAACTCCATCTGCGTTTCAGGACTGGCGGCCGCCATGTCTTTCACGAACCCGCCGATCGCCTTGCGGATGTCCCGGATGAGTTCGGGCGAGAACGTGCCGAGGCCGACGCCTTGACTGCCCCGGCCGCTCATCATCGAGCCCTCGCCGGCATTTGTCGTTGTGTCCGCCAGAAGCACAATGGCCATAGGTGCCGTCGCCCGTTTCACGCTCACCACTTCGCGGTCCTGGTTGTCTTCGCGAATGAGGACTTCCGGCGTCGTCAGGTCCGTCACCGACTTGCCGTCTTTGTCGACGACAGTGAGATAAAGACTCTTTTCTTCCTGGCTCGTTGCCGTCAGTCCGGGCGTCGTGAACGCCCCGAACGTGACCGCAAGGCCGAGCAGCCCGGCTAGAAGCACAAGTATTCGGGGGCGAAGCGTGTCAGTCGTCACGATGTATCTGGAGCCTCCAGAGGAACATTAGCAGGAATCGGCTACGCCAGCGCGAGCACGTCTACTGTAGGGTATCTTGTTCGGACCTTCCGGTCGAGCGTGACCAGGGTGGCGGACGCAGACTGGGCGAACGCGGCCAGATAGTCGTCAGTCTAAAGTCGGTGGCAAGGCCCAGCTTGAGGCGGCCTGCCGCCCGTATAATTGCCGCCATGACGCGAGAACAACGGCGCCCGTGGCTGGTAGCATGCGGAGTGGTGGCCTGGGCAGCGGCGGTGATGATGCCTCAGGCGCAGGTGGCCTCGCCAACGCCCGCTGGAGCGGCACGGGTGGATGCCGCGCGGCTTGCGAAGATCGACGAAGTCGTCGCCGAGGCAATCGCCGAAAAAAAGCTGCCAGGCGCCGTGGTGCTGGTCGGCCGCGGTGACACGGTCGTTTTTCGAAAAGCGTACGGCCATCGCGCGTTGATGCCCGCCCCCGAGACGATGACTGTCGGCACGATGTTCGACATGGCCTCGCTGACCAAAGTCATCGCCACCACAAGCGCCGTGATGATGCTCGTCGAAGACGGCAAGGTTCGCCTGAGCGATCCGGTGGCGCAGTTCATCCCTGAGTTCGCGAAGTACGGCAAAGACCGTGTCACCGTCCGTCACCTTCTGACGCACATGTCAGGCCTTCGGCCCGATGTGGACCTGGCCGACCCGTGGGTCGGCTACGAGGCAGCCATCACACTCGCGAACGACGAAGTGCTTGGCTCCGCGCCCGGCCGGCAGTTCGTCTACAGCGATATCGGGTTCTTCCTGCTGGCAGACATCGTGGCCAGAGTCAGCGGGCAGCCCTTTGAACAATTTGTCGGCGCGCGCCTGTTTCGACCGCTCGGCATGAAGGACACGATGTTCATGCCGCCGGCAGCGTTGCGCGGCCGCATCGCACCGACCGAGGTGTGCACGCAGTACGGATGGCCCTGCGCCGGTCCTGGCGCCCAGATGCTTCGCGGCATCGTGCACGACCCCACTGCGCGCCGTATGGGTGGCGTGGCCGGACACGCGGGTCTCTTCAGCACTGCCGACGACACCGCACGATTCGCACGCATGTTGCTGCGTGGCGGGGACCTGGGCGGCGCCCGTGTGCTCTCGCCGCTGGCGGTGGCGCGAATGACAAGTCCGTCCACGCCCGATGGCCTGCCCAGTGTGCGTGGCCTCGGTTGGGACATGGACTCGTCCTATTCCTCCAACCGCGGCGAACTGCTGCCCATCGGCTCCTTCGGCCACACGGGTTTCACCGGCACGTCGCTTTGGGTGGACCCGGCCACGCAGGTGTTCGTCGTGTTCATGTCCAACCGGGTGCATCCTGACGGCAAAGGTGACGTCACGCCGCTGCGCGCCCGCGTGGCCACGATTGCAGCGTCGGCGTTCACGGCACTGCCCGCCACGGGTCTGGCCGGCACGCGCCGCACATTCGAGTCACAGACGCCGGACGTGCCGCCGCCCGCGTACACGCCCGTGCAGAACGGCATCGATGTGCTTCGTGCCGGCGGGTTCGCCGCGCTCAAGGGCCTGCGTGTGGGCCTGCTCACCAACCACACCGGCCGCGTGCGTGACGGCGCCGCCACCATCGACGTGCTGGCCGCCGCCCCGGACGTGAAGCTGGCCGCCCTCTTCAGCCCCGAACACGGCATCCGCGGAATTCTGGACGCCGCCGTACCCTCCACGCACGACGCCAAGACCGACTTGCCGATTCACTCGTTGTATGGCGACACACGGCGTCCAACCGACGCGATGCTCGCCGGCCTCGACGCCATCGTCATCGACCTGCAGGATGTTGGCGCGCGCTTCTACACCTACATGACCACGATGGCGTTTGTGATGGAGGAGGCGGCATCGCGCAAGATCAAGGTCTTCGTACTCGATCGGCCGAACCCCATTGGCGGCGTGCACATCGAGGGCCCTGTACTTGATCTCGATGCAGTGAGCTTCATTGGCTACCTGCCTGCTATGCCCACCCGCCACGGCATGACCCTTGGCGAACTCGCACGGCTGTTTAATGCAGAGAAAAAGATCGGCGCGGACCTGACGGTTGTGGCAATGCGCAACTGGCGGCGTGACGGCTGGTTCGATAACACCGGGCTGATGTGGATTAGCCCGTCGCCAAACATGCGGAACCTCTACGCCGCCACGCTGTATACAGGGCTCGCGTCATTCGAGAGCGCGAACCTCTCGGTCGGGCGCGGCACCGATACGCCTTTCGAACATGTCGGTGCGCCGTGGATCGATGGTGTCCGCCTCGCCGAAGCGCTGAACGCCCGGGCGATTCCAGGCGTGCGGTTTTATCCTGAACAGTTCACGCCCAACGCGAGCAAGTTTGCCAACGAAGCCTGCCAGGGCGTCTTTATTGTTGTCACCGACAGAAATGCCGTGCGTCCCGTGCGGATGGGCGTGGAAATCGCGTCCGCGCTCCTGCGGCTGTTCCCGGACATGTTCGAGATCGATTCCTCGTTGCGGCTGTTTGGATCAGCCTCCGGCCTGGCGCGCCTCAAGAGTGGCGACGACCCGGCCGCCATCGCGGCCACGTGGAGCGGCGGCGAAGCGCGCTGGCGCCTGCTGCGCGCCAAGTACCTGCTTTACTAGTCTAGGGTCCCGGACCCGGGACTCAGAATCGCCTAAATACCCCGATGGTCACCGCCACCTGCCGGTTGGTGCCCGAGCCTTCGAACAGCGTGAGGCTCAGATTTGGGCCACTCATTGTCGACCGCACGTTTGGTTGCGTGCTGAACTGGATCCCCGGGTTTGTGACCGAGGGCAAGACGCCGGTGGTGCTGGCCGTAGCCGTGACAAGGGCAGGCGCAGCGGTCAGTTTCGTCACTTCCTTCGTGGAGTTCACGAGCAAGCGCACGTCGGCTCGTATTCCAGTGCGCGCAGACAGGTCGTATGTGAATCCGCCGCCGACAAGGCCCATCGCGTTGTTCTTCGGCTGAGTCACGCTCACCACCACGCGGTCGGTTTCGTCCATAAGGAACGCGCCGAAGAGCCTGAATGTATATCTGCCGTTGAGGATCGCCTCAGGACCTGCGCCGCTATTCAGCATCACCCCGCCTCCGGCGGTCATATATGCCGCTAACTTGTTTCCGCTGAGCACTGTCCACTTCACCGCGCCCGCCACCCGCGTCTGGCTGTTCGCCCGATCGGGTGTGGTGAGCTGTGAAGAGACCGTCAGATTGGTGACCGGCGCCGTGCTGAGCAACGCCAGGAACGCGTCCTCAAAGCTGGCCCTGCTGGCTTCCAGCGCATTCTGCAGTGCACTGGTCAACCCCAGCTTCGCCAGGCTGCGCTCGGCGCTGAATTCGATGCTGAGCTTCGCCGTGAGCGTTCGCCCCACGCGAATGCCAAACGCGCCACCGCTCTTGCGGCTTGCGGCGTTGCCGCCCAACGCGGAATCGAGCGGTGTAATTTCAGGGAAGGGCGTGCCGGCGATGGCGGCGAAGCGGGCCTGCACCTGATTTAAAAGTCCCGCACCATCGCCGAAGTACCAGGAAGAGACTGCCCGGCTCTGCTGCCCGGATTGAGTCGTGAACGGCGTGCCCGGGGCAAACGTCGGCGCAGCGCCTCCGCTTGAGGCTGACGATGAGGAGGACACGCCGCCGGAGAACTCGATGGTCCACTTGCTGGGCCGAGCCGCGTTCTGGGCCTGGGCAGCTGCCGGCCACAATCCGGCAAGGGCGATGGCGGTCAGCGTTGCGAAGACTCGCGTGTCGGGCCGGCGAACGGATCGGGGCGAAGGGTGCATGCGTGTCTCCCTGAAAAAAAGCGCGTGGACGGCAGTATAGTTGCAGCGGGAGGCAGAGTATGGGTAGATCTTTGTCGCTGGTTCGCGCAGGTGTGCTGGCCGGAGCCGGCTTGGTCATGGCGCTGAGCCCGTCGTGGCTGGGGCCTGTTCAGGCGTCGTCGAGTTCGCTGTCGACCGACGCGCTGTTGCCGGGCGCGGCCCTAAACCAAATCCTCGCCTCCGGCAACCAGAGCGTGATGCGGTCGCGCGCGGTGGCGCTGGACGTCAACACACTGCCGGATCCCCGGACCCGCCCGCAACTGGTTCGCGAACCGTCCTTGTCGCTCGAACTCTTTTCCGATGTCTCCATCGTCGCGGCATTCGATCGCTTCGATCCCAATACGTCGGGTGTCACCTGGGTGGGGCACGTAGATGGTGTGCCCGGAAGCTCGGTCACGCTGGTGTACGGGGGAGGACTGCTGGCCGGCAGCGTGGTGATGCCCTCAGGCACGTTCAACATTCGCCCAGCATCGGCGGAGTCACGGGCCGCCAATCCCCAGCCTGCGGGCGAAGTACACGTGATCTCGCAGGTGAATCAGGCCGCGCTTCCACGGGAGGCGGATCCGCTCGAACCCACGTACTCTCCCGAGGCCCTGGCTACCGCAGCCGATCGCAACATTACCGATACGGCCGACATCATTGACGTCATGGTGGTCTACACATCGCTGGCGCAGCAACACGCGGGGGGTGCGGCAGGAATGGCCAACCTCATCAACATCGGCCTCAGCGAAACCAACACAACGTATGCGAACAGCGATGTCAAGCATCGGGTGCGCCTGGTGCACAGCGCTCTGGTGCCGTACACGGAAGTCGGGTCCTTCGGCACGAACCTCACCAGCCTTCGTACCGGCGCCGGCGCCTTGAGCGGCGTGGCAGCGCTGCGAAATCAGTTTGGCGCCGATCTTGTGATGATGCTGGTGCACCCGGGCAGCGGTGCCGATGCCTGCGGAATTGCCTACGTGATGTCCACTGTCAGCCCCGCGTTCGACCCGTTCGGCTACAGCGTCACGGATACCGTGTGTGTCACGCCCGGCCTGACCGTGGCCCACGAGTGGGGGCACAACATGGGGGCGCACCACGACTGGTACGTGAGCACAGCTATCACCCCCTACACCTACGCCCACGGCTACAACAACACCCGCCTAGGCCAGCGGTGGCGAACCGTCATGTCGTATAACGACGCCTGTGCCGTGCAGGGGTTCAACTGCACGCGGCTGCTGGCGTGGGCTAATCCTGACAATCGCCTGAACCCGTTTTGCAACGGGGGAAGTTTCGCCTGCCGCGGGAACCTCTGGTTCCTGCCTGGAGAAGCGATGGGGGTGCCGGGTGGCACTCGCACCGACTGCGTTCTTGGAGTCCTGACAACTAACCCCTGCGACGCGGATGATCATCGCGCGCTCAACAACACCGCGCTGACGGTGGCCAATCTTAGGCAGCGGGTTGTGGCCAGTACAACATCAGATAAACGATAACGCCGGTCACCGAGACAAACAGCCAGATGGGCAGTGTCCACCGCGCGATAGCGCGATGGCGGGCATCCTCGCGCTTCAGGCCCCGCCGCAGCGTCATGAGTGCGAGCGGCACCACTGCGGCTGCCAAGATGATGTGCGGTATCAGGATGACGAAGTAGATCGTGCGCAGCATCCCGGTGCCGGGGAACGGCTTCGATCCCACCTGGGCATGGTAAATCACGTAGGAAATCAAAAACAACACCGACGTCCCAAACGCCGCCAGCATCGTCTTGCGATGCTGTTCAATGCGCCGAGCCCGGATGTGAAAGTACGCGACGACAAGCAATATCGTGCACAGCGCATTCAGCGAGGCGTTCAGTGTCGGAAGGTCGGTAACCGAGATCATCGAATCATTTCCCCATCTCCCCAGTTGCTACTTTCCCAACTTCGCCACTGCCATGAGTGCCCACAGGAGTGGCAGATAAATAATAGACGCGGAGAATACCACGCGCGCATTGGTCTTGGTGCGCGACCAGGCGAAGCGGACGGTCAAGGCAAACTGCATCAGGCCGAGAATCAGCACGCCGATGCCGTACGTCTGGTCAGCCAGACTTACCACCGTGGGCATCACGCTGACCGGCACCAGCGTGGCGGCCCAGAGCGCCATTTGGCGTCCGGTCATGGCGCCCGAGTGGTCGATCACCGGTAACATCGGTAGGCCCGCGCGGCTGTAGTCCTCGCGATAAATCCACGCGATGGCCAGGAAGTGCGGCAGTTGCCAAATGAACATGATGAAGAACAACGACCAACCCGCCAGCTCGTCGATCGACCCGCGCGCGGCAGCCCAGCCGATCATCGGCGGCAACGCGCCCGGCACAGCACCGACGACGGTTGAAAAGGACGTATACCGCTTGAGCGGCGTGTAACAGAGGACGTAGCTGACCAGCGTGGCCAGCGCCACCCCCATCGCCAGCATGCTCACTGTGGCACCGAGGATGCCCAACCCGGCGGCTGAAAGTACTGCGGCGACGATGCGGCCTTCGCCCGGCGACATCCGGAGCCCCGCCACAGGCCGGTTCCTGGTGCGGTCCATCAGGGCATCGGTATCGCGCTCACTTACCTGGTTAAACGCAGCCGCGCCGCCGGCCACAAGCGCCGTGCCAACGCATGTGGTCGCCAGACGCGCCAGATCCACGTCGCCAGGCGTGGCCATGTAGTAACCGCCCGCGGTGGTGGCAACGACCAGGGTATTCACCCGGATCTTGGCGAGCGTGATCCAATCGGCGACGCGCGAAGGTGTGGACGGCATTTCAGGCCGGGCCAAAGGCCAGCATCACGCTCTGCTGGCTGCCTGCGGCGATTGTGACCTGCTGCGTGCGTGTGCCAAACGTCTCGTGCCAGGCCTGAATGGTGTACATGCCCGGCGGCAGTCCCTTGAGGTTGAATGCGCCGGCGGCGTCGGTGACCGCGAAGAACGGATGGCTCATCACGCCGACATGCGCGGCCATCCATCCGTGGAAGTCGCACTTGAATCGCACCATCACTTCAGGCACGGTGAAAATCTTCGTCGTGCGCATCCCGGCGCGCGGCTGACTCTCATTGAATTCCTGGTTCTGCATCGGCAGGGCGTGCACGTTGTGCACCGTGTCATCGCTGTTTACAATTTCGATCAGCTGGCCCACGCGCACGCCGAACACCCGCGGCGCATATACGCACCCCCTCTGGTCCATGGTGACGGCTTCGGCCGGTGTGTCGAAGGTGTATTCATCAAACGTCGCCTTGACGTGGACGAAGACGTTCTTGAGCCCGCCATCTTCGCCCACAAGTACCGCGTCGCTTTGCGGGTTGGGCCCGGCGCCGGCCACACACGCGGCGTCCTTGCCCATCTGCAGGAGTTCGGGTTTCGGAGCTTGTCCCGTGAATGTGATGCGACCGGTCACCGAACCGGCCGTGGCGCTGTCTATCCTTTTGCCGCCGGCAGCCGGTGGCGGAGCAGCCGGCGTGGGCGCGGGTGAGCAGGTGGCCAGGGTCAGGACCAAAATCAGAAGAGGAGCGGCGGCAGAAATACGGGTCAAAGTCATGGCAGCAATCGAACCTGTCGATTATCTCTGACTTGACCACCTTCTCGCCACGATGCTACGTTCAGGGTTCCTGTTAGGGTCGTGACCGGCCCCATCCATGGCGGTATCGTCTAGGGGTTAGGACATGTGGTTCTCAACCACAGAACCGGGGTTCGAATCCCCGTACCGCTACCAGCCTTCGCAAGAACGTTCGCTTCGCTCACTGCTACGACTGGCGAGCCAGCGAACGCATTGCGAAGGCTGTCCGCCAGAGCCAGGAGCGCAGCGACTATTCGGCGTAGGCGGACGACCCGCAACAGGCTACTCTTCACAGGTTGATGAGAAAAGTCGCGAGCGGTCTCGCCATCGGCGGCCTGGCGTGGGCGCTGGCCTCCGGCCTCGGCCTGTTCCAGGTCTTTACCGACCAGGAGCTTTCCACGTACGACCGCCGGATCGTGGCCACGCATGGCACCAGCCTCGCGCGAGGTGGTGCGGCGCATCAGGACATAGTCATCGTCGAAATCGATGAATCGTCGCTGCGACTACTGGAACCTACGTTTGGCCGATGGCCGTGGCCGCGGGTGGTGCACTCGGCCGTGGTGGATTTTCTTACGCGCGGGCAGGCGAAGGTCATCGCCTACGATGTGCTGTTCGTGGACCGGGATCTTCGCGGTGCGTTTCCGCTGGGAGACAGCGGCGCGACCATGTCGGGCGCCGAATCGGATGCTGCGCTTGTTGAAAGCGTCAGGCGCGCCGGAAACGTGGTGCTGGCGGCTGAAGCGATTTTTGAAGGCTCGTCCACCGCGGAAGCACCGGTGCCCACCGCGCCGCCGCTGCCCGGCGTGAACTACGACCCGGGGACCGGCTTCTATGTGCGGCCGTACCTGCGCCTGCCGTTTGCAAACCTCGCCGCGGCAAGCGCGGCGGTCGGCCACACCATGCTGGAACTCGACCCCGACGGTACGGTGCGCCGCGTGCTACCGTTTGTCGTCGCTCAAGGGCGGCCGGTGCCCTGGCTCGGGCTGGCGTCATTCCTGGCCGCCGATCGGGTGCCGGCCTTGGCAGTCTCGATGGACCAGTCGATCCTGCGTGTCGGCTCGGCGCAAGTGCCACTGCTGGCCGCACCCGCGCGCTCGACCACCGGTGAAGCACTACCGTCGCGTCAGATGTTGCTTCGATTACGCGGACCCTATGCAGATGCGAAAGGGCAACGCACATATCCGGCCTATTCGTTTATAGACCTGTTGCGTTCCGAAGACCTGTTGCTGAATGGCGCCGTACCCCTCGTGGACCCAGCTGAGTTCCGAGGGAAGTACGTGTTCATCGGCACCACCGCTCCCGGCCTGAAGGACACGTACCCGTCGCCGTTCGGCGGCCCGTCCATGCCGGGCGCTCAGCTTCACGCGGCGACAGTTGATGACGTGTTGTCGCAGCGGTTCATGCGCAAGGCTGGCACTACTGTGGACGTATTGACCATTGCCGGCGTCAGCCTTGTGGCCGGGGTTGTGGCCGTGGTGCTGCCCGTCGGATGGGCGGTGGGCGTGGTCCTGGTCCTGGGCGCCATCCTCGTCTGGGCGACGACCGCAGCGATTGGGGCGGGCGTGTGGGTCAGCCTCGTGCCGCCGGTGTTGGGCCTCGGGCTCGCCACTTTCGGCGGCACCGCCTGGCAATATTTCGTTGAGGGGCGTGCGAAGCGCGAAATGAAACAACTATTCGGCCGGTACGTGTCACCCGATGTATTTGCGCATCTGGTGGCAGATCCGTCGCTCGCACGACTGGGTGGCCAGCGCCGCGAAATGACCGTCCTCTTTTCGGATATTCGCGGGTTTACGACCGCCTCGGAAAAGGCCACGCCGGAAGCCGTGGTGGCGCAGCTCAACGAGTATTTCTCCGCGATGGTGGCCGTCTTGTTCCGGCACCAAGGCACTCTAGATAAGTTCGTGGGCGATATGGTGATGGGCCTGTTCGGCGCACCCGTGACCGACCCGCACCATGCTGACCATGCCGTGGCCGCGGCCCTTGAGATGGTTCAGGAGCTGAACCGGCTCAACGCCGACTGGAAGGCCCGGGGCATGCCCACCGTGGACATTGGGATTGGCATCAACTCCGGGGACATGATTGCGGGTAACATCGGGTCCGACACGGTCATGAGTTATACGGTGATCGGAGACTCGGTCAATCTGGGTTCGCGTCTCGAGTCGGCGACCAAGGAGCACGGCGTGCGGATCCTCATCAGCGAGGCCGTGAGATCGAGACTGACGACGATTGTGCCGACGCGCGAGCTTGGTGCGATTATGGTGAAGGGCAAGGCCCAGGCGATCGTGGTGCACGAAGTATTAGGGGGGCGTTTATGAGGCGGATGCTGTTCATCACGGTATTGATGCTCTCGGTCGCGGCGCCGACTTCGGCGCAAGTCGGCAAACTCGGGCAGGCCGTCGGCAAGCTGAGCAAGGCCAAGAGCATGGCGGACCAGGTCAAGGATCTCGTCATCACCGAGCAGGAAGAAAAAGACATGGGTGCAGCCATCAGCACCCGCCTGAGCCAGAAGTACGGTGTGGTGCAGGTCGCCCTGGTGCACAAGTACGTGTCGCTGGTTGGCCGCGTAGTGGCCTCGTCGAGCACACGGCCGAATCTCGCGTGGACGTTCATCGTGCTCGACACCGACGGCGTCAACGCGTTTGCGGCCCCCGGAGGCTTCGTGCACATCACGCGCGGCGCGCTGGCACTCATCGCGGACGAAGCCGAACTGGCCGGCGTGCTCGGTCACGAGATTGCCCACATCACCGAGAAGCACACGATCAATGCGATCAAGAAATCGAAGGTGACCGGTGGCGCGGTCGAGGCTGCCACACGCAGCAACGTGCTGGAGTTCATGCTCGACTCGGCCTATGCCAACCTGCTTGAGAACCAGTACGACCGCGGCGACGAGAACGAGTCGGATCAGGTAGGCATCAGGATGGCCAATAAAGTCGGGTACGCCCCAGCCGGCCTGGGTAAGTTCCTCACGCGCCTGTCCGACAGGAACAAGGACTTGAAAGAACCGAGCGGCGTGTTTGCCTCACATCCTGAAACGAAAGACCGCGTCAACAAGTTGGCGAAACAGATCACATCCGAGAAGCTGAACGCGACCGCCACGGTCGCTGCGCGCTACAGGGCAACAATTGTCTACAAGCCAGTCGCGGTCGCGGTTGTCGCCGGCGCCGCAGGGGCGTCCTCGCTGACAGGCAGCACGGGCTCGACAGTTACGCCAACGACGACCACGGCCAAGCCGGCCGAGACTTCGACGACCTCGACGGCGAAGCCACCGGCGTCTTCAAGCAAGTTCGGCCTCGGTGGGGTCACATCGAAGCTGGGTGCCGACAAAACAAACACCGGCACGATGGCATCGGCCGGATCGCGCGGAGTCAATCCTGACCGCGACTCCAGGGGCGGATCGAACCCGGCCCGCGTGACCGTGACGATAACGCCGGCCGAAATCGCGGCATTCCGTAAGGGCATCTCGGGCTGACGTGGATACTGCGCGTCTGACAAGCCCGCACTTCCTCGCCGGCGTGGCGCTGTTTGTCGCCACGCTGACGCTCCTGTGTGCGGTGCGCAACCCCGCGCTCCGCCGCAGGCTCCGGCTCACTTTGGGCGTGTCGGCCGCTGCCGTCTTAGCCCATCTCGTGCTGGTCGGAGGCGCGCTGTCGGAAGGGCATGCCGGCAACATCTTCAGCATTGAGAAACTGCTGCTGACTCTTGGCGCGATCCAGGTAGTCATCGCGCTGCTGTTTCATCCGTGGTTCAGCGAGCACGCCACGGAGCGAGCGCCCGGCATCGTGCAGGGCGCGCTGATTATCAGCGTCTTTCTTCTGGTCGTCACGCTGGTGTTTCCCGAGCAGTTGCTCGCCGCGTCCGCCGTGGGCGCGGTCGTCGTGGGCTTCGCGCTGCAGGACACGCTGGGCAATTTTTTCGCAGGCCTCGCGCTGCAGATCGACCGGCCGTTTAAGCCCGGGCACTGGATTGAGGTCGGCCCGTTCCAGGGCCGGGTCACGGAGATCACCTGGCGCGCCACCAAGATTCAAACCAAAACCGGCAACCTCGTGATCGTGCCCAACAACATCGTCGGCAAGGAAGCCATTACTAATTATTCAGAGCCGCTGTCACCCACGCGGTTGTTTGTGGAAGTGGGCACGGGTTATCAGTTTCCGCCCAACCAGGTGCGCGAGGCGATCATGGTGGCCCTCGCGCGGTGTCCGCGGGTGCTCGAGAAGCCGGCGCCGGACGTGATGCTGATGGAGTTTGGCGCCTCCGCGATCAACTTCAGGGCGCGGTTCTGGGTGCATGACTTCGAGCACGACGAGCGGGCGCGGGACGAAGTGCGCACGGCGATTTATTACGAATTCCATCGACGCGATATCGAGATTCCGTGGCCGATCCAGGTGGAGTACGCGCGCACGGAGGTGCCACGCGACCTGATTGCCGAGCACCACCGAAGTGAGCAGCAGATCGCGGCCGTGCCGATCTTCTCGGGTCTGACGCCCGACGTGCACGCGGCTCTGGCGGCGGCAGCGCGGCCGCGGTTGTACGGGCGCGGTGATGTCGTGGTGAGGGAAGGCGACCCCGGCGAATCGATGTTTTTGGTCACTGATGGCGCGGTGGTGATTTCTGTCGGACCAGAACGATGCGAAGTGGCTGTCACGGAAAGCGGAAGCTACTTCGGCGAGATGTCGCTGCTCACCGGCGACACCCGATCAGCCACGGTCGCTGCGCGACGCGACAGCATGCTCCTTGAAATTTCAGCGGAAGCGTTTGGCGCGCACGTCCGGAGTCAGCCATCGGTGCTGGATGCGTTGGCCGTGGCGGCGGCTGCGCGCCGCGCGGAACTGGACGCGGTCAGATCCGCGCCAGGGGCAACGCCGGCGGCGACCCATGCGTCGCTCCTGGCGCGAATGCGAAAGTTCTTCCGACTGGCATAGGCAGACGGTTCTTAACGTCCGAAGGGCCACCAGCGCGGTGCGTCTCGCCGATCGTATCGTCTTGCGTCCCAGTAGCCTTCCTGGTAGCCGCGGTGGAAGCCGTCGCGGTATCGATCCTTGTAGAGATCCCTGGGGCCGTAGCGGCGATCGTAGTTGTGGTCGCCTGAGCGATAGCGCTTTTCACCCACGGGGTCGAAGCGCTCGTTTCGGTGCCCGTCGCGCAGGCCAGCTTCGTAGCCGTCATCCTGCCCATTCCGGAATGCCTCATCAAAGCGCGGAATCGCGCGCGAGTTGACTCCGCCGCGCTCATCGCGTGGGTCTAGCCGCCCACGCGGATCCGATCGCCGGTCGTCCCAGCGAGGATCAGGTCGTTGCGGGTCGTGCCAGGTCTGACATGCCGCCACCGCAGGCGTGGCCATCACCAGTGTCAAGACCAGCATCAATTCGCGTGTATCAGTCATAGAAACCTCCACGACTCTCCACGCTGCAAGCATCGTGCCGATCCAAGGAAAGATGCGAAGCCACCAGGATTTTGCCATTTCGGCTATTTGTGGCATTTCGCCATTGACCGCACCGCGAAGCGGTGTCCTTTATTCAGTCCAGATCAGGACGCGTTCACCTGAGCGGCCGCGGACATCCACGATTAGTATCGAACCCACGCGCGTGAGCTCGCTGATGTCGAGCTCCAACTTCTGAAGGTCGAAACGTTCGGCGCCGACCCCAAGATCCACCTCGCGCTGTCCTATCGTCAACAGCCAGAGCGGGAGCTTGAGGTTGACGATACGTCCCTGGTCGGGCTCCCACGCCATGACGATGAGGTTCGTCGCCTTGGCCGCGGCGGTGGGCGCCTGGCTCAGGTCGCGCATGCGGTGCACGCGTTCGGACGTGTCGATTTCGAGCAGCGGCTTCTGATCCTTGAATTGGACCAAAGCATCGTCGAACTGTTTGAGCGTGCTGCCGCTGGACACGCGCTCGGTATTGACGTGTTGTGACACGAAGTAGATGCCCGCACTCGCAATGCCGCACATGCCCAGTATGCCGAGGGCGACGATCACGAGCAGGATCTTGAGCCAGGGCTTCATGTGTGCCAGTTGTACTCTACGAGATTGGACGGAAGCTGAATGGTTGTTTCCTCAGGCGTCCGGCCTCCTCCTGACACCACGGGTCCTGATGGGCCCGGCACAACTCACTGGCGGCCAGGTATTCGGTGACGGCCGTCGGTCGTTGTTGGCGCAGGTCGGCGACCTTGCCTAACTCCAGATGGATACGGCCCCGGACCCAGCCGACCGGAGCCTGAGTCAATGCCACTCGGAGGTCTGCCACCGCATCGTCGAGTCGGTTGAGTGAGACACGGGCCATGCCGCGTTTGTAGATCCACAGCGCGCGTTCGCCAGGCACCTTTGGGCGGGTATCGCGGTCGTGCCAGGCCAGGCCAGTCGTCAGCGCGGCTTCTGCTTCGGCGGGCAGACCGGCGCGCCACGCCGCTGACCCAATCTCGAGCTGCAGTAGGCGGTTCTGTGGATGGTCGGCGAAGAGCGCCTTGAGCACGGACAGCGCGTCGGCTTGCCGTCCCTCGCGGCTGTACATCAATGCCAGCGCGATGCGTGCGTCTGTTCGCGTGAGCGGACGTTTGGCCGCGCCTTCGATCAACTGCAGCCCGCGTTCCTCGCCGCCGCCAAACCCGGCGATATACGCGATAAGCCGCTTGGGCATCGAGAGCGCGGCCACGGCGTATCGGTACGTACCGACCACCAGTCCGGCGTCGGTTCGATCCGGCGCGTGCTCGAGCACCCACTCGTGCGAGTTGTAGGCCCGTCTCGCTGATCCGAACGCCTGCGTGACCCTTCCTTCCACCGTCGCCACGTACGAGGCCTGCAGCCCATGTGCGGCCCCGAGGTCGTATCTCGCGTCGACGCTGCGTACGTCGCGCTTGACCGCAGCTTCAGCCAGGGCGATGGCGCGCCCCAGGTGTTTGCGGAATTCGGCGTCGGCGTCAGCGGGTGGAGGGGGCAGCTTGATCTGAGACGACGTCAGGCCTCCGAGGTAGTGGTCGATCGTGGCACCGCCCCTTGTGAAGAGCGCATGCATCCAGAGGACGGTGGCCAGCGTACGGTGTGCTTCGGAGTCATCCGGCCGTGCGGCCGCGTCCTGCCGCGCCAGACGCAGAGCATCCTCGTAGTTCAGGTTGTACGCGGCGTGAAAGGCCTCGGCTGGAGCCCGTGCGGGCTCCGCCACCTGCGCGTTGGCTGCGAGATCGGCCTGGGCGGCGATCAGCAGAGCGCCGAGCGCTGTCCGCATTCGCGCTGTCATGAGAGTGAGAACTCTGTACCCAGACCAGCGATCCTCGCGCGTTCCACCACGAGTTGCGCCGCGACAACATCTTCGACCGCCATGCCGAGCGACTTGAACAGTGTCACGTCATCACCGGACCGCCGGCCCTCGCATCGTCCCAGCACGAGGCTACCCAGTTCGCCGACGATGTGGTCGGCAGTGAAAGCACCTTCCTTAAGGGGCAGGACGATGTCGCCGGCTTCGACCAGTGCGGCCGCGCGCGAGTCCACAAACAGGCGTGATCTCGCGATCAGGGCTGTTGGCATCTCCCGTTGCGTGGGCCGACAGGCGCCGATCGCACAGATGTGGGTGCCTGGCGCGATGTCCTCGTCGTTGATGACCGGCACAGGGGACGCTGTGACGAGCACCACAATGTCGGCGTCATGCACCGCTGTTCGCGCGCTGGCGGCGGCCCGGACGGTGAGGCCGGTGTCGGCGGACGCCGATTGCGCGAACGCCGCGCAGTGCGCGGCGTTTGGGCTCCACACACGCACGCCCGTCAGGGGCCGGACGAGCCGGATGGCGTCGAGGTGGCTTCGCGCCTGCACGCCGCTGCCAATGATCGCCAGACGCGTGGCGTCGGGGCGGGCAAGCCTATCAACGGACACGGCCGAGACGGCTGCCGTGCGCGCCTCGGTGATGTAGCGCCCGTCGAGCAACGCGACAAGTGCACCCGTGGCCGGGTCCAGAAGAATGATCGTCGCCAGGTGCGACGTCAGACCCCGCGCGTGGTTGCCGGCGTAGACAGTGACGAGCTTGGCGCCCATGGCGGCGGGCGAGTCGATCACGGCCGGCATCACGCCGTAGTACGCGCGTTCAGGGCCAACCTCGATGACCGTACGCACCGGTTGCGCCACGCAGTTTGCGGAGTACTCGGCGAGCGCGGAGGCCATGGCCTGAATCAGATCCGGCATGGGCAGTACGCGCCGGACGTCAGGTTCCGATAACAATAAGGGCATGTCCCTCATCTTACGCACGATCGACGCCCACACGGCAGGCGAACCGCTGCGGTTGGTGACCGGCGGTTGGCCGGCGCCTGAAGGCGCCACGATGCTGGAACGGCGGGCCTGGGCCCGCGAGCATCAGGACTATCTGCGGAAGATCCTCATGTTCGAACCGCGCGGCCATGCGGATATGTACGGCGCGCTGTTGACCGAACCTGAGCGCGCAGACTCGGACGTCGGCGTCCTGTTCATGCACAACGAGGGCTACAGCACCATGTGCGGCCACGGCATCGTCGCCGTCACGACCATTGCGTTTGAGCGGTCGCTCGTGACCCACGCCGATGGCCGGCGGACGTTGGTGTTCGACACGCCGGCGGGCCAGATTCGGGCGCGTGCGCACATGGATGGGCCGCGCGTCACGCAGGTGTCGTTTATCAACGTGCCGTCGTTTGTTCTCGCGGCGGGTTTGAGCGTGCGCGTGGGCAACCGGGACGTCCGGGTGGACGTGGCGTTTGGCGGGGCCTTCTACGCCGTGGTGGATGCGGAAAGCGTGGGGCTGGCAGTGGTGCGCGAGCGGCTTGGCGACCTCAAGGCCGTCGGCATGGCCATCGCGCGCGAGGTTGAGCGCGTGATGACGGTGGTGCACCCGCTTGAGCCGGGTCTGACCTGTGTCTACGGCACCATCTTCACGGGTCCGCCGACTGTGGCTGACGCACACCTGCGCAACGTGACGGTGTTTGCGGACCACGAAGTCGATCGATCACCCTGCGGCGCTGGGACGTGCGCCGTGCTCGCAGTGCTGGACGCGATGAGCCTAACCGACGATAACGTGCCCTTCGTGCACGAGAGCATCATCGGCACCACCTTCACCGCTCGCGTGTTGTCGAGGACGACGGTCGGCGCCTACGCGGCCATCGTGCCCGAGCTCACCGGCGCCGCATCAATCACGGGCGAGCACACGTTTATCGTGGAACCAGGCGACGTAGTGCCTGAAGGCTTTCGGCTATGAGGCGTTAGCGAAGCCTCGACGTGTCCACGGCTCCGGCGAGGGTCCGCATCGGCGCCGTATCGGCCAGCCCTGCGCCGGTCACGTTGATGATGTAGCGCCGGCGAATGAGCACGCTGAGTTCGCCGAGTTTGTCCACGGTATTCCATGACTCAACGGCGGGGAACGTGGCGACGGTGGTGCCTTTGAAGTAGCCGTTCTCGACCATGCGGCTCGTGGTTGTGCCGGCTAGGTGTTCAAGTGATTCAATCGCACGTTCGTCGCCGCCGGTATCCGCAATCTCCAGGCTGAGTGTTTCCGTGCCGCGCGTGAACGTAACCTGCACGTGGGTGGAGCGCGCGGGGGCCGAGCTTTCCTGTGCGGCGATCTCGCCTCGGGTCCAGCCGGCAACCTGGGGCACCGACGCCCGAAGGTCCTGCAGCGACACGAGTGGCACAGCAGGTGCACTCGGGGCTTGTGCGGCTGGATCAGCCGCTGACGCGGGAGTGGCCTCGTGACCGCTGCCACACGCCACCATGACGGCGGTCACGACGGCCACCGCGAACGTCCGCCGCACTTCGTGAATCACTTCGCGGCAGTCAGCTTGCTGAAGTCCATCTGTTCCAGCACCGCGCGCACCGGGTCGATGCCTGCGCCCTGGGATCCACGCGAGGTGACGATGAACCGTTCGGCCACAACGACCGTGAGTTCGGCGGTTTGGCTCTTCGTGTTGACCTCTTCGAAAGCGGGTTCGCCCTTGATTGATGTGCCTTTTTTGTAGCCGTCCGACGAACGCTCGCTGAAGTTGGCGGAGAGGAACATCGAGAACGGCACGAAGAGCATCTGGGCCAGCGCGGCATCAACGACCTCCACTCTGATACGCGCGTCACCCTTCTGATAGTCCGCTTCAGACTGCGAGATCGACATGGGGAAAGTCGAGGTAGAGCCGGAGACCTCGCCACGCGTCCAGCCGCTGACTTCCGGGAAGGCCGCGCCGAGTGTTTCGAATGGCAGCACCTCAACCTTGCCGCCGGTGCCACTGGCTCCCTGCGCCATCTGCTCCAGTCCCTTGACCATCGCCGCGGCGCCCGCTGTCATTTGATTCGCACCCGCTTCGGTCGCGTCGACGATCACCTGAGCCGTCTTCTCGGCTTGTTCCTGTTCCGCGCTTTTGCCGCACGCAATGGTGGCCGTCAGTGCGAACACGAGGAAGCCTGCTGTCAGTTGCTGCTTCATATGTTCTCCATGGAAAAGGGAACCGTTCAGCCAAAAGGCTGGTCAATGGCAATGCTCTGCTTGGTAAAGAACTTTGGACCGGCTTCAGTCATGAAGAGACAATCTTCGAGTCGGATGCCAAATTCTCCGTAAATCGCCACGGTGGGTTCGTCGCTGAAACACATGCCCGGCGCGAGCGGCGTCTTGTTACCGAGCACGAAGTTCGTCCACTCGTGCCCTTCGATGCCGATGCCGTGTCCCGTGCGGTGGGGCAGGCCTGGTACCTTGTAGCCGGGACCAAACCCCGCGTCCACGATGACCTTGCGGGCGGCGATGTCAACGTTCTCGCATGGAGCGCCAATCACTGCGGCGGCGAAGCCCGCATCCTGCGCGCGCTTCTCCAAATTCCAGATCTCGATCTGTCGCGTCGTGGCTTTGCCCGCCACCACCGTTCGCGTGATGTCGGCTGCGTACCCTTCGCAGCTCATGCCACCGTCGATCATCACCACGTCGCCTTCTTTCAGCGTCTGCGGCGTGGCGCTCCCGTGCGGGAACGCCGTGTAGATGCCGAATTGCGCACTCGCGCCGCCCGTATAGCCGAGTGCCTTGAATGCGGCGGCAATATTACCGCTCAGCTCGCCTTGAGTCATCCCAGGCTTCATCGTTGTCAGCGCTGCCCGGTACGCCTCAATGGTCACGTCGTTAGCGCGCTGCATCAGCGCAATCTCGGCCGCCGTCTTGTACATCCGGCACCCGGCCGTCACCGGCGTGGCGTCCGCCAACTCCAGCGATGACGCCTTCTTGATGCCGTCGGCAATGAAGAACCGCACGCGCTCTTCGATGCCGATACGGCCATGTCGTACCCCTCGATCACGGACGATGTCGGCGATCAGCTTGTAGGGACTTTCGTCTTCCTGCCAGACGCGCACGTCGTTGCCGAACGTGATCATTTCGCGCGCCCTGTCCTCTTCAAATCCAGGGCATACGTAGGCCAGTTCGCCATTGGCGGGAATGACGACGCCGAAGGTGCGTTCACTCTGGCCCCAGCGCATATTGGCAAAGTAGAAGCAGCTGGCGGTGCCCTCCATGAAGATGGCATCGAGCTTCTGCTCGGCCATGAGCTTCTGGGCTTTGGCAATCCTCGCCCGCCGCTCGTCGTCGCCAATCGGCACGACGCCGGCCGTCATGGGCGTCAGGCCCTTGAGAAACGCGGGCGTCTCGGCGGCGGCTGCCGGCGCGGGCTCCGGTGTGCCGGCACACCCTGCGGCGAGCGCACCCGCGCCCAGGGCACTCGTTGAAAGAAATTGGCGGCGAGAGAAGGGGACGGGCGTGTTTTCCACAGAACACCTCAATTTGGGGACAGGTCTCAGCGGGTGAAGTTTATCTGAGACCTGTCCCCAAATTGCGGTGTTCTGTGGAAAACACACCCGTCCCCCTGTGTGGATCCCCTTATTTAGCCACGTAGGACTTGCGGGCGCGGGCGGTGAGGCCGGGTTTGGCAAGGCGCACTTCGAGTTTGTGCGCCTTGCCGTCCATTATCGTGGGCGAGAAGCCCAGCACGTACTGGCTATGCAACTCCGCAATCACCCGCGTGAATGTGGAGTTGAGCTCGGCTGACTTCTTCAGCTCAAAGAACCCACCGCCCGTCTCCGCTGCCAGGCGCTTGAATGCACCGCCAGGCCGAGACAGCGTCCATCGTTCACCATTGTGGTAATACGACTCGATGCCCAGCGTGTAGATCATGACGTCTTCACGCTGGGCGCGCTCGAGGATGTCCCCGTTGCTGCGACTGCTGGCGAAGTCGTCACCATCGGTCAACACCACTACCACACGGCGTCCCAGGGCGTCCGTCAGTTGATCCATCGCGGCATCAACGCTGTCCCACAGGCGTGTGGAGTTGCCCCGCGTCATGTTGTTGCGGATATAGCTGACCAGGCTGTCGCGGTCGTTGGTCAGGCCCGGGCTGAACTGGATCTTGGAATTGAAGAACCCCACCACAGACTTGTCTTCCGGGGCGAGCCGAATCACAAACTGGACCGCCGCATCCTGCATGAACGGAAGGTTCATCTCCATGCTGACACTCGAGTCCAGCGTCAACGCGGCTGAGAACGGAATGGGTTTATTGTCAAAGATCGTCACGGCCTGCTTCTTGCCGTTGTCGTAAATCTCGAAGTCCGATTGCTCCAGGCCCGGCACCAACCGGCCATCCTCATTAAACACCGAGGCGTACACGGGCACTGTGCGCGTACCAGACTTGAAGGTTGGCTGCATTACCTGTTGAGGGGTCGCGACATCAGGAGCAGCCGAGAGTGCAAGCGCTCCGGTTACAGTGGCGGCGCCAGTGAAGGCGAGGATGGCGTTGGGGAGTCGGCGAATCATTTGGCCACGTAACTCTTTCTGGCGCGGGCGACCAGGCCCGGCCTAGTAATCCGCACCTCAAGCTTGTGGACCTTGCCGTCCACCGCCAGCGGGGTGAACCCCAGGACGTATTGGCTGTGCAGCTCCGCGGCCACCCGGCTGAACGTTGAATTCAGCTCGTCGGTGCGGGTCAGCTCGAAGTATCCACCGCCCGTTTCCTCGGCAACCTTCCGCAGCCCCGCATCGGGGCGCGTGACCCCCTGGCCGCGCATCCGCGACCGCAGACCGATCGCGTAGATCAGGAATTCTTCACTTCGGGCGCGCGCTAGGATGTCGCCCTCGTCAAGGCGGCTCCAGTTGTCCGCACCGTCGGTGAAGACGAGCACCACCCTGCGGCCCTCGATGTCTTTGAGCGCCTCCATTCCGACGTTGGTCGCATCCCAGAGCGCCGTCGGATTCCCGTACTGGATGTCATCGCGCAGGATGCGCACCAACTCGTCGCGATCACTCGTGAATCCCGCAGGGGTCACTCGAATCTTGTCGCTGAAGCTCCCGATGCGCGCCTTGTCTGCGGGCAGAAGTCTGATGACGAACTGCGTCGCCGCCTGCTTCAACAAATCCAGATTCATCGTCATGCTGCCGCTCGTGTCGAGCATGACGACCACAGTGATGGGCTGGATGGAGTTTTCGAAGAGGGAGATGGCCACCTTCTTGCCGTTGTCCCAGATCTCGAAGTCGCCCTGTTCCAAGTCAGGCACCAGCCGCCCCGTGGCGTCAGTCACGGTGGCGTAGACTGGAACGGTGCGCGTGGCCGACCGGAAAGTGGGTTGTTGCTGGCCCTGCCCAGTGGCATCCACAGGCGCCGGCCACGTCGCCGCAGCGCATAGCCCTAGCGCCGCGGTCGTCATCCAAAGAGGTCGGCGGAGACCCATACAGGTATCCTAAGCAAAAATGAGGCCCGGCAGATGACGCTTATAGTCTTTGATCTGGATGGCACGCTCGTGGATTCTCGGCAGGACCTGGCCGACAGCACGAACGCCGTCCTCGAGTCATTTGGCGCCGCGCCCCTGCCGCTCGACCGCGTGGTGATGATGGTGGGCGAAGGCGCGCGAATCCTCGTGCAACGGGCACTTGCGGCCGCCGGAGTGGTCGCCGACCTGGACAACGCCCTGGGGCGGTTTCACGCCCACTACCGCACCAGGTTGCTGGCCTCCACCCGGCCCTACCCAGGGATCAGCGACATGCTGGAGCAGATGGCGCGCGTGGCCACACTGGCCCTGTTGACCAACAAGCCACTGGCCCCGTCACAGGAACTGCTGGAGGCGTTCGGATGGACGCCGCACTTTCTCTCGGTCATCGGCGGCGACAGCGCCTTTGGCCGCAAGCCCGATCCTTCGGGCCTGCAGCATCTGATGGCATTGGCGGATGCTACCCCGGAGTCTACGCTGCTCGTCGGGGACTCGATGGTGGACGTTGAAACCGCCGGGCGCGCAGGCACAGGAATCTGCGTGGCTCAATACGGCTTTGGCAACGCGCGTGGTGACTTGCACCTGCGCGGGGACGAGTGGATTGCCGAGACCGGACACGATGTGAGCCGCGCGATTCAGGCCTGGTTACAACGCTGATAGAATTGAGCGGATGTTGCACGCCATCGCCACACGGCTTTCTCTTGTTGCCGCCATCGTGTTGCTCGCCGCCAACCTTGGCGTTGCGGCTCAGTCCACCGCGGTCAAGCCCGGCGTGAGTAAGTCGGGCTACATGTTCCTCGATTTCTGGTTCCTGGCGGGGTACGACTACAACCCGTCGGATCCTTTTGACCCGTCACCCAAGCAGGTCAAGAACACCATCCCCGCCACCATCCTCTCGCTGCAGGGCAAGAAAGTGGAGATCTACGGCAACGTCCTACCACTCGATTACGACAGCTCCGGCACATCCACCTTTATCCTTAACGCCAGCGTGGATGCCTGCGGCTTCGGCGGCGTGCCCCGCATCAACGAATGGATCTATGTCTCGATGAAGCCGAGTCAGAAGGCCAAGACGTACGGCGCGGGCTATGAAATCCTCGTGCGCGGCACGTTCAGCATTGCCGAAGAGGTGGAGAAGGGTCGCATCGTGGGCCTCTACTCCATCGTCGCCGACAGCGTGCAGTGATGCCCCCCTGGCTGCTCGACGTCACGGGCCTTCAGAAGAGTTTCCTCTCGCCAGAAGGCGAATCTACCCTGATTGTGGATGTGCCGCGATTCCAACTCGCCGAGGGCGAGCAGGTGGCCGTCCGCGGCGCCAGCGGTTCCGGCAAGACCACCTTCCTAAATCTCATCGCAGGCATCCTGCAGGCCGACAAGGGCACCATCGTTCTTGCGGGGCAGACGATGACGGCGTTGTCCGAGGGTGACCGCGATCGGGTACGGGCGAAGACGATCGGATACGTCTTTCAGAACTTCAATCTGCTCCAGGGCTACACCGCCATCGAGAATGTGATGCTCGGCATGTTGTTTGGTTCTGGTGTTGACCGTACACGCGCGCAGCAACTGCTGGAGCGCGTGGGCCTGTCGCATCGCATCAACTACCGTCCGTCGCAGTTGTCGATTGGCCAGCAGCAACGCGTGGCTGTGGCGCGCGCTCTGGCGAATCGACCCAAGCTCGTGCTGGCTGATGAACCCACCGGCAATCTGGATCAGCGTCACGCAGGTGAGGCGCTCGAGCTGATTCGCGAAGCCTGCCGCGAGAACGGCGCAGCCCTGTTGCTGGTCAGCCATGATCCAGCGGTGCTCGCATTGTTCGATCGGTCTGAGGATCTCGCTGACCTCAACCAGGCCGCCGCCGCGCATGCAGCCGCTCCCGTGCACACGGAGAACAGGACCGCGTTGTGAATCTGATGTCCCTCGTGCGGCGCAGCCTGCGACAACATGCGCTCTCGTCGTTCGTCACGATCGTGTCAGTGGGCCTGGCGGCCGGCCTCACCATGTCGGTGTTTGCCATCAACGCCCAGACGTACGATGCATTCACCGGTGGCAAGGTCGGGTTTGATGCGGTGCTTGGCGCGCGTGGAAGTCAGCTCCAACTAGTGCTTAATACCGTGTTCCACCTCGAGACATCACCCGGAAATATTCCATGGTCGCTCTACAAGGAAATCTCTGAAGACTCGCGCGTGACGCTCGCCATTCCCTACGCGGTGGGCGACAACTACCAGGGCTACCGCATCGTCGGCACCACCCAGGAGATGTTTACGAAGTTCACCTACCGCGAAGGGCAGGGCTTTGTGCTCGAACCCGGCGGCCGGGTGTTTGATGAGTCGAAGAAGGAAGCGATTCTCGGAAACTACGTGGCTGAGAAGCTCGGTTTGACCGTGGGTTCCGCGTTCACGCCGTACCACGGCCTGCAATTCAGTGAACGCGAGCAACATGAGGACGAGTACACCGTGGTGGCCATCATGGAGCCCACGAATGGGCCGTCCGACCGCGTGCTGTGGATTCCCATCGAAGGCATCTATCGCATGTCGGGCCACGTGCTGCGCGGCGCGGGCAAACCTATGCGCGCAAGGCCGGGTGAGGTCATCGCTGAGGAGAACCTTGAAGTCAGCGCCGTGATGCTGAAGTTGCGGAATCCGCAGGCGGGGTTCCTGCTCAACGGCCAGATCAACCAGCAGGGTAAAGTGGCGACGCTCGCGTGGCCCATCGCTCGTGTGATGGCGGAACTGTTCGATCGCATCGGCTGGGTGAGCCGCATTCTGACGATGGTGGCGTACCTGATTGTGGTGGTGGCGGCCGGTTCGATTCTGGCCAGCATCTACAATACGATGAATGAACGGCGCCGCGAGTTCGCCATCCTGCGCGCCCTCGGCGCCCGGCGCTCCACCGTGTTTTCAGCCATCGTCCTTGAGGCGTCCACCATCACCACAATTGGCGCGCTTCTGGGATTCCTGGTGTACGGCGGCATCCTCGCCGCGGCCTTCGTCATCGTCCGCGCGCAGACCGGCGTCGTCCTCGACGCGTTCCGGTTCGATCACGCGCTGTGGATGACGCCCGTCGGGATGATTCTGCTCGGCGCGCTGGCCGGCCTCGTACCGGCGTTCAAGGCGTATCGCACGGACGTGGCGTCCAACCTGACGCCACTTTCGTAAACGTCCAGAGTCCAGAGTCCAGGGCTTGCCTCGCCGTAGCCCTGGCGGAGGCGGGTTCAGGGGGCTTCGGCCTTGCAGCCCAGTCCGAGCTACGTTTGGAAGGGTCGGGCTACGCACGAGCGGATATCGAGCTCACGTCGAGAGACTCGGGTTTGAGAACCAGTCCGCGCTACGAGCTAACCGCCGACCTTTTCCGACCGTAGCTCGGCCTGGTTTTCAAGGCCGAGGCAAAGCCGCGTCTGCGTTGCCACTTGCGCTTGAACGAAAAGACGGTGGGCCTGGACGTGCCACCGCCGCTGATTGAAGCGTCCATACCGAGGTCCGGGCGCTTCGCGTAGCGAAGCATCTTCGGTGTCTTGCACGAATGCGACGCGGCTACGCGTTTTGTTCGCTTTATGGTCTTGTCGGCGCTAATCTGAGGGGCGTGTCGAACCATCCAGCCGTCAAGGGTCGCGGTGCGCCGACCAATCCCGCGGGGCGCTTTGAACGGCTGGCCTTTGTGCAGGAGCCGGAGGACGAGCCAGACGTCACCAGACCCGCCAGGCCCACTGAGCTGTTCAGGGACACGTCAAAGAGCATCCTCGCCTTCAACGACAGTCCCGATGTGCCGATGGACGCATCCGTCAATCCGTATCGCGGCTGTGAACACGGCTGCATCTACTGTTACGCGCGGCCGTATCATGAGTACCTTGGCCTGTCGGCTGGCGCGGATTTCGAGAGCAAGATCTTCGTCAAGGAAAACGCAGCGGCGCTGCTGCGCGAAGCGCTCTCGGCGAAATCCTGGACGCCGCAGGTGATTGGCCTCAGCGGCGTCACCGATCCGTATCAGCCTGTCGAGCGGAAACTCCGGATCACGCGCGCGTGCCTGGAGGTGCTTGAGCAGTGCCGCAACCCTGTGGCCGTCATTACAAAAAACCATCTCGTGACGCGCGACATCGACTTGCTGACATCGCTGGCGCAGCACCAGGCCGCGCAGGTGTTTCTCTCTGTCACCACACTTGATGATGACCTCGCGCGCATGATGGAGCCGCGGGCATCGCGACCGGCGCTGCGCCTGGAAGCCATGCGAAAATTGCGCGAGGCGGGAGTACCCGTGGGCGTGATGGTGGCACCCATCATTCCGGCGCTCACCGATCACGAAGTGCCCGCCATCCTCGAAGCGGCGGCTGAGGCTGGGGCCACGATGGCGGACTGCACTGTCGTGCGCCTGCCGCACGGCGTGAAGGAGCTCTTTGAGCAGTGGCTCGACGCGCATGCACCACTCCGAAAAGGGAAGGTACTCAATCGCCTTCGTGACATGCGCGACGGTAAACTGAACGATTCGAAGTTTGGTAGCCGTATGGTTGGCCAGGGCCCGTTCGCCGAGTCCATCCAGCGGGTATTCGACCTCCATCGTCGCAAGCTGGGACTGACCCAGAAGCTGTCGCTCTCCACGCAGGCCTTCCGGCGCCCTGGCGGGAGCCAACTCGGGTTGTTCGGCTGATTCCGCGCGGGTGTGCGATGCTGACGGCATGCATTGCCGACTCCTTGTGAGCAGTCTTGCGGTGGCGGCGGTTAGCGTGGTCTCCTTCGTCGCGGTCCGGGGCATCAGTCCGGAGCCGGCCGCCCAGCGTCGCAGCGCACCCGTGCAATCCTTCACCGTCGTCAACTCATTCCCGCATGACCCAGACGCGTTTACGCAAGGACTGGTCTACGCCGACGGCGAGTTTCTTGAGAGCACCGGGTTATTCGGCGAGTCATCCCTGCGCCGCGTGGAAAGTGCCACCGGCAAGGTTCTGCAGCGCAAGGCGATCGACGCCCAGTACTTCGCGGAAGGGCTCGCGCTGGTGGGCGATGCGCTGGTGCAACTGACATGGCAGAGCCAGATCGGGTTTGTGTACGACCGGAAGACGTTCACGCTGCGCCGGACGTTTCAGTACCAGACCGAAGGATGGGGAATTGCCTACGACGCCAAGGGCGGCCTCGTGATGAGCGATGGATCTGATCGGCTCATGTTCCTCGATCCGAAAACGTACGTGGTCACCCGCACCATTCGCGTGACCGACGCGGGTCGCCCCGTGCCGCAGCTCAATGAGCTGGAGTGGATCGAAGGCGAGATCTGGGCGAACGTCTGGCAGACCGATCGAGTGGCGCGCATCGCACCGGCCACCGGTGCGGTCACGGCATGGGTAGACTTCTCGACCTTGTGGCCCCAGGCCCGCCGCACGCCCCCCGCCGACGTCCTCAACGGCATTGCCTACGACGCCGCGGGCAAACGCATCTTCGTGACCGGCAAGAAGTGGCCGAGGGTGTATGAGGTAAGAGCGCAGTAGGTTGTTGGGATCCCGAGGTCCAGGAGTCCCGGGGTCCTGGGAGCGCAGAGACTGCGTACCTCGGTGACGCCGAGATCTGCAAAATGTACGAGGTGGATCCTAGTGTCACTGCGATTTCAAAGGCTTGTCATCGGCACGACGATGGAATGTCGTCAGGCGTGGGTGTGCGGCAACTTGAAGACCTGGCGGCCTTTCAGTTGGCGGTGGAGTTCAAGCTCGAGGTCCATCGACTGATTCGGGAGCGTCCGTCGGCGAGACAGGACTTTCGCTTCCGTGCCCAACTGTCTGATGCCAGTGCGAGTGTTGAGGCGTGCCTCGCTGAAGGGTGGCATCGCTACGTGGCGGGTGAGTTCGTGACGTTTCTGCGATACGCGAGGGCCTCCCTTGCTGAAGCGGAACGCTGGCTTGGCGACGGTGTCGCTCGAGGCTACTTCAAGCCGCACACCATCGCCAAGAGCCTCGACACCGCAGGTCGTTTCGGCGCCGCCCTTACCAACCTCCGCAAGACCCTCGAACCATTTACCTCGAAGAACCAGAAGAAATCCCGCGGCCGCCCCTGACGACCCAGGGACTCCGGGACCCCGAGTACTACTGCATCTTGAACGCCACCGACCCCATCGTCTGGTCCCACATGACCGCGAGGCGGCCACTGGTCCTAGTCATGTCCACGAACGCGATCGTGAACTCATCCACCGAGTACGGCAGCGCGTCGAGCTTCATCATTACGCGGAGTACGTCCCGGTCCGGAGTGTAGTTGTAGGCCTCAGCCTTGTTGGCCGAGTCGTACTGCTGCTGTGCGGGCCAGGAGGAGAGCACGAGCGTCCATTCCCTCTCGTCGAGTCCGATGAACATCGAGTACTCGCCGGCCGGCAGGGCTTTGCCTCCGCAATCGAGCGCCACGTCGGTCTTGAACCGCATGGATTGATCCGTGCCTGCCCGCCAGATCAGCCCACCGGCATTCAACGTCTTGCCGCAGTCAGCCCCGGTGCCGAAAATACTCGCCCGCTGCCGCAACACCGGCCGCTCGTACGCGACGTCGATCCACTTGCCGCCCTGATAGGTTGAGTTGCGTCCACCCTTGACCCACTCGCCGCCGATCTGAGTCGAGGCCTGACCCCGGCCGCTCGATGGCCGGTTCGCTGGCGCCTGCGCCGCAAGCGCCCGTCGATGCTCCGTTCGTACACGTGGGCCGACCTGCTGACCCTGGCCAACGCAGGGTGCGGCACAGTGACGATCTTCGCCTGCCTGAGCTATCTCGCGGGTGATCAGGAACGCTGGCTTTGGACGGCATTTGCCCTTCCGGGCGTTGCGCTGCTGTTTGATGCGGTCGACGGATGGGTGGCACGCCTGGACGTGCGCCACAAGTCCGTTAGGGGCGCCGACCTGAACTCACTAGCCGACATCGTGTCGTTCGGCGTGGCGCCCGCCGTGCTCGCCTACACGCTCGGCCTGCGCGGGTTATGGGACGCCATCTGCCTCACGCTGTTTGTGTGCGCCGGCATCAGCCGTCTCGCGCGATACAACGTGACATCGAGCGCGCCGACCGACAGCGCCACCGGCAAGATTCGCTACTTTGAAGGGACACCGATTCCCACCAGCGTCTTCCTAGTTGTGATGATGGCTGCGCTGTTTGCATTCGACCTGACCGGGTCACACTTCATCGGTGGTCACATGAATATTCTTGGCCGCCAGTTCCACCCGTTCTCGCTGCTCTTCCTCTTGAACGGTAGCCTGATGATCAGCACCATCAAGCTGCCGAAACCCTGACGGCGACGGTTGTATCATAGCGAATTATGACCTCACGCCTCATCTTCGAGTACTCGAAAGCGTGGGGCTTCAAGCATCCCTCGCCGTGGGACTACGTCTTTTTCATGAACAACACCCTCAAGCAGGACCTGAGTTGGTTCTGGTACTACTGGCTGTGGACCACGGAATCTGTCGACGGGCGAATCGCGAATGTCTCGACGGTCAAGGCGAGGGCCACGGTGACAGTGCGACAAGACAGGCAGATGCCGTCACCTGTGGTGTTGAAGGTGAAGTTCACGGCGCCCGGCCAGTTGCCGCAGCCTGTGGCGAACGCCACCGTGAAAGTGGTGGACCCGCAGACGGCGCTCATGAAATGGCCGGTGGATGTGTGGTTCAACGGTAACCGGACGTTCAGGGCGGCGTTTGACACCGGCGGCCGTGTGATTGAGACGATCACACTCGACCCGGCGTGCCGCTTCCCCGACCGTGACCCGAACGACAACGTGTGGCCAGCCCTGACGCCGCCGCTGGCGCCCGGTGCCCGCGCGTATCAATGTGGATGAGTCTCCCCGTCCGCTGTCAGGATGACCGGCGCGCCGTCCATGAGTTGTTCGCGGTAGGCCGTCCCGAATATCTGCCATGACGTGACGAAGAGGCCCGCCAGCACCGGGCCGATGATGAACCCGAGTGGCCCAATCACCAACAGACCTCCCAGAGTGGAGAACAAGATGATGAGATCGTGCAGCCTGGTATCGCGGCCGACCAGCCACGGCCGCAACAGATTGTCCACCGAACCCACCACCAGCGAGCAGAACAGAGCGAGGCCAATGGCGGTTCCCACGTGCCCCGTTGCGAGTAACACGATGCAGGCAGGCACCCAGATCAGCGCCCCGCCGATCAACGGAATGATCGAGAGCACAATCATCAGCACCGTCCAGAACGCCACGTTCTGGATCCCCGCCACCCAGAATGCCAGTCCGGAAAGTGTGCCCTGAATCACTCCGATGACCAGAGTGCCTTTCACCGTGGCCCTGGTAATCGACAGGAAGCGCGTCGTGAGCAGCATCTTTTCTTCGGCCCGCAACGGCAGATGGTTCAGGATCTCCCGCATCATCTTCGGCCCGTCGATCAGGAAGAAGAACATCGCGTACAGCGCGATAAGAAAATTTAAAATGAGCGACACGGTGCTCAACGTGCCACTCGACAGCGAGGATATCAGGAACCCGCCCGCTGAGTTCACCACTTCACCGGCCTTGGTCAGGATCTGTTTGCGATACGGCCTGACGTATCGCTCATAGCCAGGCAGGCGCTGCAGTCTCTGATCTAGATATAAAGGCGAGTTGATCGACATCTCAACAATCGGCTGGACGTTCTCCGTGATGCCCGCCGCCTGGCCGATCACCAGGCCACCGATACCGATCAAGGGGCCGATGACCACGACCAGTGTCAGCAGCAGCGTGGCGGTGGACGCGGCCAGTGCATGCCCGCGCAGCAGCGTCAGCAACCGCACGTACACCGGTCGCAAGAGGCCTGCGAGCACTGCCGCCGCCACGATTGTCATCAGGAACGCCTTCAGGATGACCACCATCACCAGGGTCATGCCGACGACGAGGAAGAGCAGGAAGGCCTTGCGGAACGAGGTATCAGCGGTCACAGCCACTTCGCCTTTCTGAACCGAAACACCAGATACAGATCGATGGTGACCATCGCAGCCACTGTGACCGGATAGCCGTAGGCCCAGTCCAGTTCCGGCATGTGTCTGAAGTTCATGCCATACACGCCGGCGATCATCGTGGGCACCGCCACGAGGGCGGCATAGGCCGCCAACCGCTTGGTAACCTCGTTCTCCTGCAGCGTAATCAGCGACAGATTGACCGAAAGCGCCGTGCTGACCATGTCGCGCAAATTGTCGGTGGACTGCTTCAGGCGCTGCAGGTGGTCATAGACGTCCCGGAAATAGTCCTGGAGTCCGGCGCACATGGGCGGCACCCGCCCACCGTGAAGCTTGCTGGTGACCTCCAGCAGTGGATTGATCGCATGATCCAACACCATCAGCCGCTGCTTGAACGTATACAGCGCTTCCACCTGCGCCCGCGTGGTGTTGCTGGTAAAAATTCGCTCCTCGATGTCTTCGATTTCGCTCGTCAGCCGGTCGATGAGCGGAAAGTAGCGATCGACTACCGTGTCCATCAGCGCGTACAACACGTACGCCGGCCCGTGTTTCAGCAGATCGGGCTCTTCCTCGCACCGCCGACGTACCTCGGTGAAGCCCTGCTGCGAGTTGCGTCGGACTGACACGATGTACTGGGGACCGACGAAGATTGCCACTTCGCCCGTTAGCAGTTCCTCGCCCTCGGCGTCAATCATGTGAAGCACGACGAAGATGGAAGAACCGTACTCCTCGATCTTCGGACGCTGGTGGCCCCGGCTTGCGTCTTCCACCGCCAATTCGTGCAGGGTGAACTCTTCCTGAAGGCGTTCAACTTCCTCTGGCACCGGGTCCTTCAGCGCCACCCACACGAAACAGCCCGGATCGGTCAGCTGCGACCGAATCTCGCTGATCGGGATGTCGGCCACCCGCTCACCCCGGTGATACGCCACGCAGTTGACCAGCACGTCGCCATTCTAGCCGTCCTTGGGCTAGAGTACCGCCATGCCCATGACACGACGAGAGCTTCTTTCGACGGTTGGCACCGCTGCCGTCGCCGCCGTGGCGTCACCTAGGCTTCTCGCCTTTGCCCAGACTCCCGCACCGGCCGGGCCATACACACTGGGCCCCTTGCCGTACCTGGCCGCCGCCCTGGAGCCGCACATCGATGAGCAGACGATGACGATTCACCACGACCGGCATCACCAGACGTACGTGACCGGGCTCAACGCCGCGTTGGCGAAGGCGCCGGCTGTGGCAAGCCGATCGCTCGAAGACCTGCTGCGCAATCTGGGCACGGTGCCCGAAGGCATCCGGGCTGCCGTGCAGAATCACGGCGGTGGGCACTTCAACCACATGCAGTTCTGGACATTGATGGCGCCAAACGCCGGCGGCGCCCCCACGGGCGCGGCGGCCGCGGCCATCACCAGCACCTTCGGCAGCTTCGAGACGTTCCGCGACCGTTTTAATCAGGCGGCCGCATCACGATTCGGCAGCGGCTGGGTCTGGTTGAGCGACGAGAGGGGCAAACTTGTCATCCACAGCACGGCCAATCAGGACACGCCGTTCGCGGAAGGGCGCACGCCCATCATCGGCCTCGATGTCTGGGAACACGCGTACTACCTGAAGCATCAGAACCGCCGCGCGGAATACGTCAGCGCGTTCTGGAACGTGATAGACTGGGCCGAAGTAAATAGTCGTCTCGCCTGATCTGCATGTCGTTCCGTTGCCCCGTCGCCATCGTCCTGCTCGCCGCATTTGTCTGCGGCTTAGGCGTGCCATGGCTAGGCGATGCGCATAAGTTCAACGACGACCCGCACTGGGTAGTCAAACTCGGAACTGACGCGCCCGCCGGCGCTCGGCTGGGTGGCCAGCGAGAGGGGGATGACAGCCACTGCGCCGTCTGTCACCTGCTCCGCACGATGCGATCGGCTAATCGCCCCATGCAGGCCGTCGTGGTTCGGGAAGACCGGCAAGTACTGCCGTCGCACGTCACTGATCTGAGCCCCTCCGCGGTCGTTACGCGCCCTGTCGGCGGTCGCGCTCCTCCTTCCGCACTCTGACCCGTCGCTCGTGTGATGTTGGTGAGGCTGGCGCCTTGGTGGCCCCGGTCGCGCCCTAGTCGTAGTCTCGGATAGAAGGAAAACTTATGAAAGCGCGTATCCATATTTCGGCTGTGGTGGCCCTGCTGCTGTCAGCAGCCCCTATCAGTCTCGTGTTTGCTCAACCCAGCGGAGGCACCATTTCCGGCAAAGTGGTGCTTGAACGCACCAGTACGCCGCTGCACGGCGCCGAAGTGATTGTCATCGGTGCGCGCCGTGCCGCCACCACCCGTGAGGATGGGACGTTTGAGATCACCAATGTGCCCGTCGGAACGTTTCAAATACTGGCGCAGCGCGAACATTTCTCTGCCGCCAGGCAGTCGGTGACGGTGGTCGCGGGGACGACCGCGACCATTGAGTTCAAGCTTGCGGTTGACGCCGTTCACGAAGAAGTGACGGTGACTGCAAGTGCGTCGGGTGCCACCACGACGTTCGATGCGTTCAGCGCGATCACGAGCCTTGATGCCCTGGAGCTGGCCAAGAACCTCGGCGGCACCGTAGCCGATGCACTGGCGAGCACTCCTGGTGTGGCCAAGCGCTCATTCGGGCCCGGCAGCGCGAGACCCGTGATCCGCGGTTTTGATGGGGATCGCGTGCTCATTATGCAGGACGGCGTGCGCACGGGCGACCTCTCGAGCCAGTCAGGAGATCACGGCGTGTCGATCGACCCGGCGGGATTGCAGCGGCTTGAGGTGGTCAGGGGGCCCGCCACGCTCCTGTACGGCAGCAACGCGATTGGCGGCGTAGTAAACGCGATTACGCCGCAGGATACGTTCAGATCCAGTCCGTTCTCCGGAATATTCGGGGTCGTGACGCTCGAGGCCGGAAGCGCCGATGACGCACTCGGCGCCAATGGCAGTGTGCAGATTGGTCGCGGCGGATGGACGGCGTGGGCCGGGGGTGGTTCGCGTCGCAGTGGCGACTACCAGACGCCCAGCACGACCATTGCGAACTCTGCCAGCCGGCTGCAGAGTGGCCGCGCAGGATTCGGCCGCACCGGCGCGAAAGGCTTTTTCAGTCTGGGCGGCTCGATTGAAGACAGCCGATTTGGCATACCGTTTGCCGGGTTGTTTGAAGGTGAGCCAGATGCTGAGATCGATATTGACTCTCGCCGACGCGACGTGCGCCTCGACGTTGGCGCACGACACCTCTCAGGTGCGTTCCTCGATGCGGCGAAGCTGACCGTGGGCTACACGGACTATAAGCACAGCGAGTTGGAGGTGGAAGACGGCGCCGAATCCATCGCCACGGTGTTCTCGAACGACACGCTGACACTGAGAGCTGAACTTGAGCAGAAGCGGCGCGGGCGGATCACCGGACGCATGGGCGCCGAAATCTTCCGCCGTGAGTTCGCGGCAGTCGGTGCAGAGGCGTTGACCCCGGCAGTGACTCAGTCGTCACTCGCGGCGTTTGTGTACGAAGAGGCGGCTTTTGATCGGTTCCGTCTGCAGTTCGGTGCGCGTGGGGAGCGGAACGCCTACGCCGTAGAGCCACGGTCGGCCGGCGCACCCACCGAGGCCCCGGCCGTGCGCGACAGTTCGTTCAGTGCGGTGTCGGGCTCGCTTGGCCTGCACGCACCGATTGGCACCCGCGGTGTCTTCGCGGTGAATCTGAGCGGCGCGTCACGGGCGCCCGCGCTCGAAGAGCTCTACAGCTTCGGGCCACACATTGGGAATCTCGCCTTCGAGATTGGGAACCCGGACCTGACCGTGGAACGCACGCTCGGTGTGGACGTCAGCCTGCGGAGTCGCGCAGAACGCGCCCAGGGCTCCCTGAACGCGTTTGCATACGACATCAGCAACTTCGTGTTTCTTGATTTCACCGGCGACGTGGAAGACGGTTTGCGTGTAGCCAACTATGTCCAGGCAGATAGCCGCTTTGTGGGGATGGAGGCGTCCGGCGAGTTTCAGGCGCACCCAAAGCTCCACCTGCACGTGGGCGCTAGCTACGTGCGCGCGACACTGACAAGAACAAACCAGTCCTTGCCGCGCATCCCGGCGTTCTCTGCCCGACTGGGTGTGGAAAGGAAGTGGGGCAGGTTGACCCTCAGTCCTGAGGTGGTTCTCACGGCCGATCAAAACCGCGTGTTCGGAGTCGAGACGTCCACAGCAGGATCCAGGGTGGTGAACCTCGCTGCCACGTATTTGATTGCCGGCGGGCATGCCACACACACGTTTTCGCTCAGGGCGTACAACCTGACCAACGAGGAGTACCGCGTCCACAACTCATTGCTCAAGGACCTGGCCGCCGAGATCGGGCGCGGCGTCAAGCTGACCTACACCACTAGATTCTTCTGAGAGCAGTGATCACCGGCGCCAGGGCTCCGGCCATGTTCCGGTAGCCCTCCACATCGGGGTGGAGTCCATCGGGAGAACCGGCAAGCCGGTCGGGTTGTCCTGGCGCCGCCACGGCGGCCCGGGTGTCGGCCACACGAATGCGTGGGTCGCGGCGTCCTTCGGCCGCGATCCACGCGTTGATTTCGCGCATCTTCCCGTTCTGCTCATCGGTGGCTGTGTTGTACGGCACGATCGTGCCGGCCACGACCGGAATGCCTGCGGTGATAGCGCGGTCATACAACGCACGCAACTGCGTCGTGACATGGGAGACGGGCCGGCCCTGATAGACGTCGTTGACGCCCGCGATGATGATGACCACAGCGGGCTGCGCGGCCAGAACATCGCGATCGAACCGGGCCGCGATTTGATCGGTCCGCTCGCCGTTCACCCCGCGATTGAGCGCCGTCCACTCCGGGTGCGTCTTTATCAACCAGTAGGAGAACTGGCTCTCGCGGTTGCCTTCGCCGTCGGGCGGTGCCTCAACCGGCGACTTGAACGCCGGCGTGCCCGCGGTCGTGGAGTCACCGAGGGCGACGATGGTGACAAGCGGGGGAGGCGGGGGCTGGATCATCGACCGGTGCGCGCCACTTCTTCAGCGCGCTTGAGTACCCGCATGATGTTCTTGCCGGCGATCTTCCGCACGTCTTCGTCGGAATACTCGCGCCGCAGCAGTTCGGTGATCAGGTCCGGATAGGTCGAGACGTCTTCGAGACCCAGCACCACCTGTGTGATGCCGTCGAAGTCGCCACCCAGACCAATGTGATCGATGCCCGCCACCTGGCGGATATGGTCGATGTGGTCGGCGACCTGGATGATGGTCGCGCGCGGCGGCGTGTTGGCCGAGCGCCACATCTCAACGCCACGACTGATGGTGTCGACCGTGCTGCCGGCCACCGCGGTCAGCCTGGCGCGCTCGGCGTTTTCACGCGCGTTGAAGTCCGCCACCTCCTGGGAAATGAACCCGGGCACAAACGTCACCATCACCACACCGCCGTTTTTCGGCATCTGCGAGAGAATGTCGTCGGGGACGTTGCGCGGCACGTTGGCGAGAGCCCTGGCCGAGGAGTGAGAAAAAAACACTGGCGCCTGCGACACCCGAATGGCATCGGCCATGGTGTCGGGCGAAACATGGCTCAGGTCCACAAGCATGCCGAGGCGGTTCATTTCGTGAACGACCTGTTCGCCGAACGGCGAGAGGCCGCCATGCACCGGTGTGTCAGTGGCCGAATCCGCCCACGGGACGTTCAGGTTGTGCGTCAGTGTCATGTAGCGGGCACCGAGCCGATACATCATGCGCAGTGTGCCGAGCGATCCGTCGATGGAGTATCCGCCCTCCATGCCGATGAGCGAGGCGATCTTGCCGGCCTTCTGGATGCGTTCCACGTCGGCCGAGGTGAGGGCCAGTTCCAGGCGATCGGGATACCGTGCGACCATGCGGTGCACCACATCGATCTGCTCGAGTGTGGCGGTGACCGCAGTGGTGCCCTGCAAGGTCGATGGCACGTAAACCGACCAGAACTGCGCGCCCACGCCGCCGCGCGCCAGTCGGGCGAAGTCGGTGTGCAGAGCCGTCTGGGGTTGCCGCAGGTCCAGCGCGGTGATGTCGCCCCTGGCCAGTTCCCGCACCTGCCAGGGGTAGTCGTTGTGTCCGTCGAACACCGGCACATCGCGGAGGATCCTGCGTGCACGTTCCACCATCGGATCTCCCTGTTGCGCCGCGACCGTTGTCACACAGAGCGTCCACAGAAGCAGTCCCAGCGTTCGCATGAAGCGATTATAGCCATGCCATGGGTTGCCGGTTGCTGGCCACGGCCCGACCCATGCCTTGACTAACTTGACCAACTGTCGTCGCCCCGATAGCGTCGTCGACATGGTGAATGTGTACGAGGCAAAGACGCGTCTGTCGACTCTTGTGGACGAAGCGGCCGCTGGCGCGGAGATCATCATTGCCAAGACTGGAAAGCCGTTGGCTAAGCTGGTGCCACTCGGGCCGTCGCGCCGATGAAAGCCCGGATCAGCGAAGGGGAAGATCTGGGTCGGCGCCGACTTCGATGCGCCGCTGCCTGAGCACACTGCCGTCAACTTGTGGCCCACTGCTTCGACGCTGCGCACCGCGCAGGTGGAGGGCGCCGGCAATCGGCGCGGCGGCAATCCCTCGGAGGAATTCGCGACGGCTCATCGTCATCGCGGCAATCCTATCAGGGCTCGCCTTCGCCAAGGCTATGGCCTGGCGCCAGGTCGCCGACAGCAGTACGAGGACCGTCTCGTATTCGCGGCACACACGAAAAGCGATGCCGAGGCTGACATTTTTGATGGGCGCCGGAAGCCCAGGGGTCGCCAACCCCCGCAATCCGTGAATTCCGCAATTCCGATCAGCAATCCGAAATCCGCCATTAGTAATCCCAATCCTCAATCCCTCAATAGCGAGTCGAGCTGAGGACGACCGATTGAATATAAGATCTCCCCATGTCTGCACTCTCGCTCGACTGGAAAGGCGATCTCACGTTCGTCAATAGCCCCGGTTCACCGGCCATCCATCTTGACAGCAACACGCCGGGAGTAGCATCCCCCGTGCAGGCGCTAGCCTACGCTGCGATGGCGTGTATGGCCATGGATCTGGTGCACATCCTCAAGAAGGGCCGCCACGATTTGAAGGGCCTGTCGATACATTTTGATGGCGAGCGCGCCGCTGACTATCCGAAGCGCTACGCCGCCATGCACCTACGGTTCGACGTCACAGGCGACATTCCCGAAGACGCCGTCGAGCGCGCTCTGGCGCTCTCGCACGAGAAATACTGCTCGGTGTCCAATTCCCTGCGATTGGACATCGATTTCGCGACGTCGTTCACCATCATTAAGTAGGCGGCCGGGTGCGTCGCCCCTACATCGACTGGCTTCGCGGTGTGGCTGTGCTGTTCATGATCGAGTGGCACGTGGTGGATGCGTGGAGCACCGAGGCTGCGCGCCAGGGTGGCGTGTTCACGGCGTTGGCGCTCATCGGCGGCACGGCCGCGCCGTTGTTCCTGTTTCTCGCCGGCCTGGCTATTCCATTTGCCGCAGCGTCGCAGCAGCGAAAAGGGCAGTCGCTCCGTGAAGCGGCCTGGGCCCTGCAAAAACGGGGCTGGCAGGTCTTCCTGTTCGCGCACATCTTCCGGCTGCAGTCGTTCCTCGGCAATCCCTGGGCGCGCGTGGACAGCATCTTCAAGCCCGATATCCTCAACATCCTCGGCCTGGGTATGGTGGTCACCGCATGGTGCTGGGGACGCAGTGACGCGCTGAAACGTCGCGTGGCATGTCTGCTGGTGCCCGCAGCCATCCTTGTCGTGATTTCCCCGCTCTCGCGCGAGTGGTGGTGGCCCACGTTGCTGCACCCTCGGCTCGAGGCCTACATCCGGCCCAACGGCGGATGGGGGCAGTTCGCGCTTTTCCCCTGGCTGGCGTTTGTTCTGGTTGGTTGTGCTATCGGCGTCTGGATCGCCCGCTCGCGCCTCGTCACTGAAGAACGTCGCTTCCATGTTCAACTCGCACAAGCCGGCGCCGCTATCGTCATCTTCGGCATCATCGCCACGTTTGTGCCGTCGCCATTCAATTCGAATTTCTGGACCACCTCGCTGTCCTTCTTCCTCATCAGGATCGGGGTGATGACGATGTCGCTGTCGGGGGCGTGGCGGTGGATGTCGCGAGCGAACGCGCACCGGTGGAGCCCCGTGGTGCTGTTCGGGCAGACGTCGCTGTTCGTGTACTGGGTGCACGTGGAACTGGCGTACGGTATGTTCAGCGCCGCCTGGAAGCGTTCGCTGACGCTCGGCGAAACCGCGCTCGCTTATTTCGCGTTCACCGCGCTCATGCTCTTCGCCGCAAAATGGTGGGCGAAGCGCAACGAGCGGCCCTGGATACCGGAGCACCTCAGGGCTTAGCGTCCAGGGTCCAGAGTCCAGAGTCCAGAGTCCAGGGTTCGCGGAGCTGCTTCGCAGGGCTTTCTTGGAAAAAGTCCCGGCACGGAAAGGTGCCGGCTCAAGGAACTCTGGACCTTGGACTCTGGACCCTGGACGCTATCTGTCGTTCCAGTTCACGATCGAGTTGAAGATCATGTTGAACTCGCCGTGGTTCTGCCAGCGATAGATCGGGTTGTTGGCAAACAGGAGCACGCGGCCTTTGCCGTTGCGGGCGCCGGGTACGTCAACCGCGATGGCCTTCTGCGAGAGCACATCCGCGCCGGTCATCAGGCCGGAGATGACGGACGAATCGCCGCCGACGTAACGGGCGAGGATGTTCTCCTGGTCCGACATGCCGACGCGCAGGAACGGACCGCTGACATATTTCACGCCGAAGCTCTTGTTGCCGTAGCCGTAGAACACCGGATGGTCGGGTTTTGAGATCTCGGCCTGCACGAGCGGGCGCTGCGCCGTGATCCCGGCCACCTGATCGGTGTCCACAGACTTCGCGAAGCCGAACTCGATCGGGAACCGCACCGCATTGTGCGCGGCGATGAGCGTGCCGCCACCCTCAAGGAAGGCCGCGAATGCATCCACGCCCATCTGGCCGAAGCCGCCCGTGATATCCGGGGATTCGCCATACATGCCCAGGAACTTGTACTTGTCGGTCTTCATGTAGGGCACAGGCCTGGCGCCTGGCGCCTGCATCACCGACTGGCGATTGATGCCCTGGTACGCCATGAGAATCACGTCGTAGTCGGCTTTCAGGTTGCCCTTCATCACCCGCTCTTTGTAGATGAGGTCGAAGGGGATGCCAAACTGGTCAAACGCGTGCCGGTACCAACCCAATTCCTGCGTGCCGCCCCACTGCGAGTAGATGGCCACACGCGGCACATCAGCGTCGTGCGTTGCCACCGTGGGGATAGACGCCAGCGTGGCAGCCGTGAGGCCGAACTTCTCCACGGCAGCGCGAACAGCCGCGATGTCGGACGACGTCGCTACGATGAATGAGCCGGCAGGAAAGTCCATGCCCGATGCCGTGAAGCTGGCCTCGGCCACCTTCATCGCCACGTTTCGCACCGCGTAGCGGAACGACACCATGTTGTTCGAACCCAGGTGCGCCACCGCGATGCCGGCCGTGCCGGTGCCGATGATGCGAGCCGCGTGGGTGGACGTCTTAACGACCTTCGTCTCCACCTCCAGCACGTCCTTGTTGTTGATCTCGCGGATATCCACGCCCATCGCCGGGCCCATCGTCCACCCCGAGTCGTCGTACGTGGAGAGGCGTTCGTCGGGATAGTCCTGCTTCTCAAAAAGGTTCTTCGCGAGGTTCCAGTAGGGCTGGCCAGCCTTCACGAGGTACGAGCCTGCCGGGAACGTTTCCTCGCCGAGTTTGAACTTCGCGTCGGCCTGGCGCACTTCGATGCCCTGGATGCCCATGATGCGGATGAGTTCGGCCACGCGCGTCATGTCGCGCTGCACGGGAATCACATACGCGTGGGGCGGATTGTCGAGGCCGCGCCGGATGGAGTTGGCGGTCTTCGTGTAGAAGTTCTCGACCACAAGGTTCGGGAACATCGACGTGAGCTGCAGGGCTGAGAGCACGCCCGTCTGCATGTAGTTGGCGTTGTTGCGACGCGTGAAGTTGGCGACGGCATCGGGCGGCACCGGCAGGCCGCGATACCACTCGCGCGGCTGAGCGCCGCCGCGACCCGTCGGCACACCGCCGGCGCGCCCGCCACCGGGCGCCCCTCCTCCGGGACCCGCACCTCGGGCTCCTGCTGGCGGTGCGCCTCGTCCCGCACCACGGCCACCGCCGGCACCAACTGCGGCAGGCGGCGCTGCACCGCCCGCGCCAGGAGCCGCCTCGGCCACCGCCGGCGTACCGGGCCTCGGAAGGTCACGGCCCGACTGCGTCTCGTACATCTTCATCAGGCCGTTGTGGTTGTAGGCGAGCGAGCCGAGGTAACCCGGCGACCAGCCGTCCATGAATGCGTGCGTGTAGACGCCCGGCATGCCGTACTTGGTCATCTGCGCCATCTCGAAGTTCGAGAAAAAGGGCAGTTCCGAAAAAAGGATGGGGTCCAGGTTCGGGTTCTGGGGCGGACCGCCGCTGTAGGTGTAGAGCAGCGTCAAAGACTCGTGCAGGTCGTGCATGATCGGCGGGTGGGCGGTGAAGTACCAGTCGCCCAGGCCGCGCATCTGCATCTGCGAGAGGTTAATGTCGCGGTTGTTGTCGTGGTACACGTACTTGCCCCAGTAGGGCACGCCTGCGCCACCACCACGCCCGCCGGCACCCACGGCGCCCGGCTGACCGGCGGCCGCAGCCGCCGTCTCATCAAGACCCTTGTAGAACCAATCGAGGTTGCGGTCGCGCCCGTCGGCGTCGGCCACCGGCGTGACCGAAACGATCACGTTGTTGCGAATCTGCGAGATGAGCGGCGACGTTTCAACAGCCAGACGGTAGACCAGCTCCATCAGCATCTCGGGGGGGCCGAGTTCGCCCGAATGCAGGCCGCCCATCAGGTGGTAGTGCGGCTTGGTGGTGGCGATGAGGTTCTTGATCTGCGGTTCACTCAGGCCCCGGGGATCGGCCAGCTTGGCCAGGTTGTCGCGGTTGCCCTGCAGGCCCTTGATGTTGGCGTCTGAAGACACCCAGACCACCACCAGTTCCCGGCCCTCGTCCGACTTCCCGATGGACTCAATCCGGACCCGGGGCGTGGCCGCGGCCAGCGCCCGGTAATAGTTGAGAATGTCTTCGTAGTAGGTGAGTTTGCCTGGAGCTCCGATGTAGTACCCGAGCACGTCCTTGGGGGTCGGGATGCCCGGCACCTTGGGTAGATGGTCCACCAGCGGGCTGCCGTAAATGGAATTTCCCGTCCATTCCTCGTAGAGTTTCGCGAATTCTTCGTCCTGGGCCTGCTTCGGGTCCCGGGTCTCGGTCACCGACTGCTGGGCCGGGGCCGTGGCCACCGCCAGGATAAAGACGGCCAGACCGACGGCCGACATCCACCAACTTTGGTGGGAAACTCCAGTGATTCTCATCGGTAACTCCTTCAAGGCTTGAGATTCTACAGGCCGCAACCTACAATCGCGTTTATGATTTCCGTCGCCGCACTCCGGATGCAGCAATTTGGCGTCCAATTCTATCAGGCTTCGCTGACCGCCAAGGACATCGACAAGCTCGTACGCTTCGAGGTTCTGAGCTATGGCGACCAGGGCGCATCGGGCGTCCGCGGAAACGCCAGGCAGTCCAAGGTCCGGTGGGACTTCCTGGAGCGCCGCATTGCCTCCAGCGACAAGGCCTACCAGCGCCAGATCATCCGCAAGAAAATCGACGAACTGGTGGGATACTACGACCAGTGCCGCCAGGCGCGCGATCTTCCGTCCATCCCCGGCGCCGTCATCATTTCGTGCGACGAGGCGCTCAAGTTCGACGCGATGCCGGGCGAACCGTCGCTGGGCATCCTCAAGGTGCCCGAGCGCGAAGGCATCCTGCGCGCGATCGACGGCCAGCATCGCCTGCTCGCCCTCCACGCGGGTATCGAGCACTTCGGCGACGAGTCCTTCACCGTGCCGGCCATCATCTTCGACCGTCTCCCCGAAGACCACGTCGTCCAAATGTTTGTCACGATTAACGCCAAGCACACGCGACTCAATCCGTCGCATCTGGTGGCGCTCTCGGGACGGCAGCTCTATCGCGATGAAAATCTCGCGGCCGCGCACGATGTGGTTCGCGCGCTCAGCGAGCGCGAAGACTCGCCGCTGTTTGGTGAGATCAAGTTGCTGGGTGTGGGACACGGACGTGTGGCCCAGGCGCCGCTGGCGCAGGAGCTCAAGAAACTGTTCGGAGCCGAGGCGTTTGGCTCGGTCAAAAAGACGAACGAGTTCCGCGATGAGGCGACGCGCTTCTTTGTGAACTACTTCAAGCAGGTGGCGGTGGTGTTTGGCGCCGCCTGGAACGGCCGCAAGTACAGCATCAAGTCGGCCTCGGCGCTGCGCGCCTTCATCCGTGTCGCGCCAGATATCGTCAGGCACCTGGACCAGCAACACGCCGACCTCGCAGACTTCCGCTCCATCGGCCGCATCATCGCCCCCTGGGGCCGCCGCATCGGCGACCTCCGGTTCGAAACCGACGGCGCTTGGAAGCGCTCGGGCTCGACGGTCGATCAGTTGGTGAAGGAACTTCGACTGGCCCTTCAGTATCCGGAAGGCTCGATCGGGTAAGAACCTACCTTTGCAATCAGGCCTGAGGGCGAGTTCGCGCGGAAGCGCAGCGTCCATCCGCTTCGTGCGATCGCCTCGGCCACGATCGCCAGCCCAATCCCCTGACCATCGGGTCGTCGCGATCGCGCGTCGTCTCCACGGAACCTCCGCGTGGCGAGGTGCGGCAGCTCATCCGGCTTTACGCCCGGGCCATCGTCTTCAACCGTGAGCCGGAAGCCGCACCCGGTGCCGGTGCGATCGAGCACGACCGCCACGTGGCCACCGGGCGTGTTGTAGCGAACCCCGTTGTCCACGAGATTGCTGATCGCCTGCTCTACCAGAGTGGGATCCGCCTCGACCACCACGCCTCCTTCGGGCACGGCGACATTCACTTCGACGCCGTGCCTGCCCGCAGGCGATGGGGAAGTGAAAGGAGAGATGTGATGACTCGCACCGTGAGGGTCGCCATCGTGGCCTGTGCCTCCGTGGGCCTTGGCGCGTGCCTGCCGCAGGACGCCGATCTGCCCTATTACTCTGAGCGCACGTTCTCGCCCTCCTGGTCAGCTACAGGTCACACCGTCACTGAGGGCACCTTGGCAGACGAGCAGTTTGTGGACCAGACGGGCGCCGGCTTCACGCTGGCCTCCGTTCGCGATCGCGTCCATGTGGCGAGTTTTATCTTCACCAGATGCTCGGTGATCTGTCCGCTTCTGGTGTCATCGATGAAGAAGGTCCAGTCTGCCGTAGCCGGCACGGATGTGGTTCTCCTTTCATACTCGGTGACCCCCGACCTCGACACCGTGGATGTGCTCCGTGCGTTTGGCAAGGATCGGGGAGTGGCCCCCTCGAGGTGGAAGCTGCTCACCGGAAACCCGCACGGCGTCCTGCGAGCTGCTCGCGATCTGTATTTCGCCGATGACGACGGGATGAGGCCGTCGCTGGCCGGGCCCAACGCCTTCCTGCACACCGAAAAACTCCTGTTGATGGATGCCGACGGCCACATCCGAGGCGTCTACAGCGGCACCCAGCCATATGAAGTGCAGAAGCTCATTCAGGACATCAGGGAGCTTCTGCCGACGGGGAAGTGACGACCGGCTGGCGACCAGCAGGATGGACTCTGGACCTCTGGACCCTAGACCTCTAATATCGCTTGGTGCGTTCACGTATCGGCATCGACACCGGTGGCACGTTCACCGACTTCGTCCACCTCGGGCCGGACGGCCTCGTCGTTCACAAACAGCGGTCCACGCCTGACGACCCATCGCGCTCGATTCTCGACGGCATTCGACACCTCACGGGCCAGACCACGTCCCTCGACGTCGTCCATGGCTCCACCGTGGCCACGAATGCAGTACTGGAACGCAAGGGTGCGCAAGTGGCACTAGTCGCCACGCGCGGGTTCGAAGACGTCCTGAAGATTGGCCGCCAGACCCGCCCCGAGCTCTACAACGTCTTCGTCGCGCCGCGGCCTCCGCTGGTTGACCCGGACCTGACGTTCGGAGTCACTGAGAGGCTTGACGCCTCTGGCGCCGTGCTCCTAGCGGTTAACGAAGAGGAAGTGGACCGCCTCGCTCGTTTCATCCATGACCGCGGCGCCACCATCGTCGCCGTCTGCCTCCTGCATTCATACGCAAATCCCGCACACGAACAACAGGTGGCTACGCTGCTGCGGCAGTCGGGCCTCGCTGTGTGCACATCGCACGAGGTACTGCCCGAGTACCGAGAGTTCGAGCGCTGGAGCACCACGGTGGTCAACGCGTACGTGACGCCCCTGATGGACCGGTATCTCGGCACGTTGGAGCGGGCCCTGACCCCAGGACTCCAGGACCCCAGGACCCAGACAAGCAAGACTCGACGGGACCTCGGGACTCCGGGACCCCGACTATCGATCATGCAGTCGAACGGCGGGTGCATCTCGGCAGGCGCCGCGCGGGCGCAGGCTGTCCGAACCGTGCTCTCCGGTCCGGCTGCCGGTGTCGTCGGGGCCTGCGCTGTGGCCCATGCGGCGGGATTTCCGCGCGTCATCTCCTTCGATATGGGCGGCACGTCCACCGACGTCAGTCTCATAGACGATGGGATTGGGAGAACGACGGATTCGAAGGTGGGAGATTTCCCGGTTCGGTTGCCCCTCATCGACATCCACACTGTGGGTGCCGGCGGGGGATCGATCGCGTACCTCGACACCGGTGGGGCGCTGCGGGTCGGCCCACGGAGCGCGGGCGCGAATCCGGGTCCTGTTTGTTACGGCGTTGGCGAGGAACTGACCGTCACCGACGCGAACCTGTTGCTCGGCCGGCTCGACCCCGACTACTTCCTGGGTGGTCGCATGACGATCGACGCCGTCCGCACGCAACGGGTGGCGGCCGCGCTTGCGAAGCAGACCGGGCTGTCGGTACCCGAGCTCGCCGACGGCATTGTGCGAGTGGCGAACGCCAATATGGAGCGCGCGATTCGAGTGGTGTCAGTGGAACGCGGCCACGACCCGCGAGACTTCGCGTTGCTGGCCTTCGGCGGCGCCGGCGGTATGCACGCCTGCGAGATCGCGCAGCAACTGGAAATCAAGACGGTGATTGTGCCCAGGCATGCGGGCGTCTTATCTGCGCTGGGGATGCTGGTGGCCGACGTCACGAAGGACTATTCGGCCAGCGTGCTCAAGGCCAGTTCACAAGTAGCCGTGAAGGACCTGGAGCGCTTGTGCGCGCCACTCGTCTCGGCTGCCAGGGCCGAACTCGAGGCCGAAGGGTTCCCTGCGAAGCGTCAAGTGATTACGCTGTCTCTTGACGTGCGATACGTCGGACAGTCGTTCGAAATCACATTGCCGCTGACCGCTGACTATCGAAAAGTATTCGACCAGCAGCACGGCAAGACGTACGGCTACTCAAACCCGGCACGCGCCACTGAAGTGGTCAACGTCCGCGTTTCAGCCGCAGGCATCACCGACAAGCCGAAACTGCCGTTCACCAAAGTCCGCGGCGCATCAAAGGCGAAGCCGTCAGCAGTTCGTCCGGGCCGTTTCACCGGCAAGAACGTGAAGGTCGCGTTCTACCGCTGGGATGATTTGAAACCCGGGTCGTTTGCATCCGGTCCGGCAGTCATCGCCGGCGGCGAAGCGACGGCCGTGGTCCCGCCCGGCTGGACATTCAAGGTGGATGGCCATGGCAATGTGCTGGCCCGGAAAGGGCGGGCATCATGAAGCCGAACCCCATCGAATTCGAAGTCTTCAAGAACCTGTTCCTCTCAATCGCCGAGGAAATGGGCGTCACGTTGTGCCGCACCGGGTTCTCGCCAAACATCAAGGAGCGCCTCGACTACTCGTGTGCCGTCTACGACGCCGAAGGCAACACCATCGCGCAGGGCGATCACATGCCTGTGCATCTGGGTGCGATGCCCCTTTCGGTGCGCGCCGCCATCGACGCGGTGGACATGGAGCCGGGCGACATCGTGATGCTCAACGACCCCTTTCGGGGCGGAACGCATTTGCCCGACATCACGCTGGTGTCGCCCGTGTTCCTCGCCGGGGAGAAGAAGCCCGCCTGCTACGTGGCCAATCGTGCGCATCACTCGGACGTCGGCGGCATGAGTCCGGGCTCAATGCCGGTCGCGCGCGAGATTTACCAGGAGGGGCTGATCATTCCGCCGGTCCGGCTGGCCCGGCGAGGGCAGATCGTGGAGGACATCATGGCGCTCCTCCTCAATAACGTCCGCACGCCCGATGAGCGCGAGGGCGACATCGCCGCGCAGATCGCTGCCAACCGTGTGGCCGAGACTCGCCTCCGCGCGGTCGTTGCGCGTTACGGTCGCGCCCAGACCATGCGTTATGCCGCGGCGTTGCAGGATTACACCGAACGTGTGGTGCGTCACGCCATCAAGGGCATAAGCGATGGTGACTACACCTTCGAAGACGCGCTGGATGACGACGGGTTCAGCGATGCGCCGGTGCCGATTCGCGTGAAGGTGACTATTCGGAAGGACCGCGCGGTGGTGGACTTCACTGGCTCGGCGCCGCAGGTGACGGGCAGCGTAAACGCGAACTACGCCATCACGCTGTCGGCCTGCCTCTATGCCTTCCGGTGTCTCGTGCAGGACGACGTGCTCTATAACGCGGGAGTGGGCCGGCCGATCCAGGTTATCGCACCCGAGGGCTCGATTGTGAATGCGCTTCGGCCCTCTGCGGTGGCTGGGGGCAACGTCGAAACATCGCAACGCATCACGGACGTGGTGCTCGGTGCCCTCGGCAAGGCCCAGCCTGATCGATGGCCGGCCGCCAGTCAGGGAACGATGAATAACGTGACGCTGGGAGGGACCGACCCCAGGACCGGCCGGCAGTTTGCGTACTACGAGACCATGGGCGGCGGCATGGGCGGACGCAAGGGCATGGCCGGCCTGAGCGGCGTCCACGTGCACATGAGCAACACGCGCAATACGCCCTCCGAGGCGATTGAGCACTATCTTCCCGTGCGCATTCGGCAGTATGGTCTGCGGCAGGGAAGCGCCGGCGAGGGCGCCGCTCCCGGCGGTGAGGGCCTGGTGCGCGAATACGAGATGCTGGTCGAGACGTCTGTGACCTTGCTGACCGACCGGCGTCGTCTCGCGCCGTACGGGGTACGCGGTGGTGGGCCTGGAGGTGTGGGCAGGAACACGCTCATTCGCGATGGCAAGGAAACGCCGCTGCCGGGCAAAGTGCAGATCACCTTGCGCGCCGGAGATCGTTTGCGAGTAGAAACTCCCGGCGGTGGCGGTTTTGGTTTCACACGAGGCGTGAAGGAGTGAAGGGAATCCTTCAGTCCTACATGCCTCGTGTGAATGGAAGAAGGTAACGATGTTCAGTTGGTGGCATGACGCAGACCGGACCGCGCGGAAGTCGCTCGTCGCCGCCTCGCTTGGCTGGATGCTCGATTCGTTCGACGTCATGTTGTACGCGCTCGTGCTGCTGGCCGTACGCAACGAACTGGGTATCGACGCGGCCACTGCCGGGTCGCTGCAGTCGTTGACGCTGCTGGCCTCAGCGGCTGGCGGCTTGATCTTCGGCGTGCTCGCCGACAAGTGGGGCCGGACCCGCGCGCTGATGTTGAGCGTGCTGGTGTATTCGGTCTTCACTGCCGCGTGCGGGTTCGCGCAGACGGTGGCGCAACTGGCGGTGTTCCGCATCTTCCTGGGGTTCGGGATGGGCGGCGAGTGGGCAAGTGGCGCAGCGCTCGTGTCCGAGACCTGGAAAGAGAAAGATCGCGGCAAGGCGCTCGGCTTCATGCAGAGTTCCTGGGCCATCGGCTACGCCCTCGCCGCCATCGTCAACTACCTGGTCCAGGATGTGGCGGGGCTGGGGTGGCGGGCCGTGTTTTTCGTCGGCGTGTTGCCCGCGTTTTACGCGTACTGGGTGCGTCGAAGCGTGAAAGAGCCGGCGATGTGGACGGCCGAGAAGGCCAAACCCACGCGTGTGTCGCTCGGTGAAGCGATGGGTGGTCCCATGCTGCGCATCACGTTGGCCGTGACGCTCATGAATGCGTGCACGATGTTCGCGTGGTGGGGACTCAATTCCTGGATTCCGTCCTACCTGCGCGCAACGCCCGACACCGGAGGCATCGGTTTGTCCAATGCCGCGATGAATTGGTTCATCGTCGTCATGCAGGTCGGTATGTGGTTCGGGTATGTCACGTTTGGATACGTGAGCGACAGCGTCGGCCGTCGCAAGACCTACGTGGGATATCTGGTGGCCGCAGCCGCGCTGGTGCTGGCATACGCGTACACAACCACGCCATGGGCTTTGCTCGCACTGGGCCCAGTCGTCGCGTTCTTCGGCACGGGCTACTTCAGCGGGTTTGGTGCGGTGACAGCGGAGTTGTATCCCACCGCCGTGCGGGCCACCGCGCAGGGCATCACCTACAACGTGGGCCGAGTGGCCAGCGCCGCCGCACCGTGGATGGTGGGCAGCGTGGCGCAGACAAACGGCTACCCGAGCGCGCTTTCGATCACGGCCGTGGCGTATCTGCTTGCGGCCGCGTTCTGGGTAGTGATCCCCGAGACCAAGGGCAGGGCGATTCAGTAAAAAAAGACCGCCGGCGAAGCCAGGCGATCCACGAACCCTGGACTCTGGACTCTGGACCCAGGACTACTTGGTTATCTCGGTCACCATGCCCATGAGGTAGTGCAGCGTCACCGTGTCTCCGGCCGCCATGTGGCGTGGCACCGCTTCGTCCCCAACGCGCGCGTGACGGATTTCGCCTTCGGGATCTTCTGGATCTGTCCAGAAGACGTCGAGCGAAATCTGCCCGTGAATCGACATCGGCTGAATGCGGTGGATGACGGCTGTGCGAGTGCCTTTGAGCATGCGTTACCGCTTCACATCATAGACGTGAAGGGCATCCTGTTCGCGAAGATACATCCGGCCTCCGGTGACCACGGGCTGCGACCAACTGGGGTTGCGGACACCAGGAATCTGGAACTTGCCCTTCTCGCGGTACGCCGCCGGATTGGCCTCAATCAGCATCATCACGCCGTTCTGGTAGCGGAAATAGAGGTGTCCATCGGCGGCCGTGACCGCGGCCGAGCCGCTGCCATCGTTGCGGAAGTTGCCGCCCCACACGACTTTGCCTGAGGCGAGCTCAAGGCAAATCGGAAAACCGTTGTTATGTCCGTGTCCTGCGTACACGTGGTTGCCGATGAGCACCATGCCGCCGTGGTGATTCTGGAACGTCCCACCTCCGAGGAAGTACTTCTCGGCCGCGGTGACCCGACCGTCGGCACCAGGCGCAACCTGCATCAGCACTGATCCGGTGCCGTATCCCGAAGAGGCAAACACCATATCGTCCTTGACCAGCGGCGTGGGGATATTGGCTGTGCCATTTGCCACGCGGCCGTAGGCCCACATGAACTGGCCGTCGCTGGCGCGCACGCTGATGACTCCCCGGCTGCTGAGCCGCACGTACTGCTTGACGCCACCACCGTTAGAGATGACGACTGATGAATATTCCGGGCTGCCGCCGCCCGGTTGTGTCGTGCGCCAGATTTCTTTCCCCGTGGTCTTTTCCAGCGCCACCATAGCCGCACCGGAGGTGCCAGGGCTGACCACCACATGCAGGCCGTCCACGAGAGGGGACTCAGCGAACAGCCAGTTGGGCGTCTGCGCCCTGTAGTCGCGCGTCAGGCTCTTGCTCCAGATGTTCCGCCCCGTCGCGGCGTCGAGCGCCATCACTGTGCCGTCGGAACTGAGCACGTACAGCGCGTTGCCATCAACCGTTGGTGTGGCTCGCGGCCCACCGTATTCGTCCTGATGGGTCTCGCCCACGCGCACGGCCCAGATCGGCGCGCCGTCGGCCTCATTGAATGCCAGCGCGTACTGTCCGTCGCGCCGGTCACCCATCGTGTAGATGCGTCCGCCCGTGACGGCGACGCTGGAAAAACCGCCGCCCATGCCCATCGCGGTGAAAAATTTGCGCGGGCCGCCTTCAGGCCAGGTCTGCAGCAGACCGGTATCGGTGGAAATGCCATCGCGGTTGGGCCCGCGCCACTGCGGCCAGTTGCCCGAGGCCGCAGGCTGGTCAAACGCAGGCAACGCCGCCACCGCAGACAGCAGCACCAATGTCGCACTCCCGAGGCGCAGTCGCATTCACATCTCCTTGTGACCCGCGTCAAAGTTGGCGCGGGCCGCGTATCATCAACTACGGATAACTTATGGTGACACGTTCTCATGGACGTCTGACGCGGCGACTGCGCGCTTTGGCCGGCTTTCTCGCTTTGGGCGGCGCCTGGGGCGCCGGAGCGTCCGCTCGCGAACAGGAACTACCCAGCGGAACCAGTCTCGTCGCGAAACATCTCGCCGCGATTGGAGGCGCCGACCTGATGCGTGCCACCACAACACTGCGCGCCACGGGCGTGACCGAGCTGCCGGCGCAGAACATTCGCGGCACGTTTGAAGTGTTGGCCGGCCGGCCGGCGAAGGCGATCCTCAGACTGGAGCTGGGTGGGATCGGAAAGGCCGAGAGCGGCTACAACGGCACGGTGGGGTGGATGCTGGATCCGATGGTGGGGCCCTCGATCGTCACCGGCCCACAACTCGACGAGATGCGCAACGATGCGCACTTCGACGCCGTGCTGCATCCACCCGATCTCGTGAAGTCGATCACCACCATCGCGCGCGTCGAGTTCGACGGTCGGCCGGCGTTCAAAACACATGTGGTGTTTGTGTCAGGCCAGACACGCGACCAGTTTTTTGATGCCGAGCGGGGCTACCTGCTCGGTTTCTCGGGCGACAGCCAGACGCCGATGGGCGTGGTGCCCACCACCGTCACACTCAGGGACTACCAGTCGTTTGGCGCCATGACCCATCCGGCCCGGCTGATCCAGGCGGCGATGGGCGTCGAGCAACACTTTATCTTCGAGACCTACGAATACAACACGCTCAAGCCCGAGATCTTCGATCCGCCGGCCATCATCCGCGCCATCATGAAGACCAGCACGGCGCCCACGCAGCCCGTGGAGCGCTGGCGCACCGAAGCCGTGGCCAGTTTCGACGAGGCCTGGATCACCATCAACGATTCGTTCTACGACCCCACATTCGGCGGCCTGAACTGGGCGGCGGTGCGCGACGAACTCCGCCCCCGCGTATTAGCTGCCACCAGCGCTGAAGACTCCCGACGCCCCATTCACGAGATGCTCGCGCGTCTCAGGCGCTCGCATTTCGTGCTGATGACTTCGGCCGCGACGAGTGATGATCCGCCCAGGGCGGGTGGGGCCACTGTGGGTGTCGATGTCCGCGTTCTCAAGGACGATGTGGTGATCACGCGAGTGGCTGAGGGCTCAGCAGCAGCGAATGCCGGCCTTGCCGTGGGGCAGGCGCTGCTCGCGATTGACGATGAGCCCGCATCGAAGTGGTTTCGGCCGCAGACCTCCGAAACCGATCCTCGAACACGAGCGCTGGATGTTTGGCGCTGGGTGCAGCGGAGTCTTTCGGGCGCGCCCGGCTCAACGGCTGCGGTACGCGTGAGCGATGACCGAGGCGAACGAGTCATCAATGTCAGTCGATCGGTCGAGCCAGGCGAGCGAGTGGTGCTTGGCGACCTGCCGCCCTTTGTTACCGCGGTCAGCGAGCGCGCGGCGGAGACGCCCAATGGCCGGCCGGTTGGGGTGGTCGGATTCAACGTATGGATGACGCCGGTCAACGACCCAATCGCCCGTGCGGTCAACCGGTTTCGGTCGGCCAAGGGCATGGTCATTGACCTGCGCGGGAATCCCGGCGGTCTGGCGGCGATGATTTCCGGCGTGGCCGGCCACTTCTTCACGACGCCCGAGGTGCTGGGCCGCATGAAGACCCGCTCGTCGGACCTGGTGTTTCGCGCCAATCCGCGCCTGGTCACACCCAATGGCGTGCCCGTGGTGCCCTACGCGGGGCCTGTGGCCATCCTGGTGGACGAGCTGACTGCCAGCGCCTCAGAGTGCTTCGCCGGGGCGCTCCAGAGCCTGGGCCGCGCCAGGGTCTTCGGCCGCCAGACCCTGGGCCAGGCCCTGCCCGCGTCCACCCGTCGCCTACCCAACGGCGATTTGCTCATGTACGTGGTCGGCGACTTCGTCACCGCCACCGGACGCCGCCTCGAAGGCGAGGGCGTCGTGCCAGACCAGGTCGTCCCTCTCTCTCTGGAGGCCCTCAGGGCCGGCCGCGACGCAACGCTCGATGCCGCCCTGCGCTGGATTGACTCGACTTCAGGCCTGAATTGACTCTGGGCGGAGGGGTGGGGTATCCTCGCTCGACCTACACGAACACCCGATGTATTGCGCTTTGAGGTCACGTCTGACCTTGGTCTTGGGTGGTCGCAATTGCAGGAGTACTAATACGAATGGAACAGCAGCGCCCGCTGCGCTTGGGCGATCTCGTGGACGACTACTGTCCGAGAGAACGCCGTGTTACCAACCACGCGATCGTCGCCATCGTTGAGGACGCGATTCGGCAAACTCGCTGCACTGCATGCGAGGCCGACCACGTCTACAAGGGAGGCAAGGCGCCCGTTCGGAAGAAACCTGCTCGAACAAAAGAAGACGAGCAGGCCGCTCTTTACGACCAGGTGCTGGCGAACGTGACCGGCGGCACGCACGTGCCCCCGCCGCCTGATCCGGTTGTTGTACCTGTGCCGGTGGTGGTGGCTGCGCCGCCGCAGGTCGTGGCCGCTGCCGCGCTGGAGGCCGAGCCCGAACCGGCTGCCCCGGTGATAGACGAAGGGTGGTCGCTCAACAGGCCTCTGATACGCGCATCCCTTCCGCGCAACGATAGCCAGCCCCCTCCCCCCAGAGCTATTCCCGAATTCACGATGCACCAGCGCAATATGCGCGGCTCCCAGCAGTTTCGTGGCGGGGGTGGCAATGGCAACGGTAATGGCAGCGGCAATGGTTACGGTGGCTCCGGCGGCTCCGGTGGAGGCTGGTACGACCGCAGCAGCCAGGGCGCCAACGGCAATTCCAATGATCACCGCGGCGGCTTCCGCCCCGATCCACAATGGCAGGGACAGGGACAGGGGCAGGGTGAGGGCCAGCCCGGCGCTCCGAACGGGCAGCGGCCTGGCGGCGGACGCCGGCGGCGCCGTCACAAGTCACCCAGACCTCCGCAGAACTAATCGCTCATGACACAACTCACGTCCAAAGTTGGCCTCATCGTCGGCGTGGCCAACAAGCGATCGATTGCGTGGGCGATCGCCCAGGCAGCGTCGGCCGAAGGCGCGTCACTCATCCTCACGTATGCCGGCGAACGTCTTGAAGAAAACGTTCGCGAACTGGCGGCGACGTTGCCCAATGTCACGGTGCTGCCGTGTGACGTGACAGACGATGCGCAGATCGATGCGCTATTTGAAACCATCCAGACGCAGCATGGCGGGTTGGACTTCATGCTGCATGGAGCGGCGTATGCCTTGCGCGAAGATTTGGCTGCGCCGTTTTCACAGACGTCGCGCGAAGGGTTCCGCATCGCGCTCGATGTGAGCGCCTATTCCCTGGTGGCGCTGACGCGCCGTGCCGCGCCAATGATGGCCGCACGCGGAGGTGGCAGCATCATCACGCTGACGTATCTGGGCAGCGACCGCGTGTTCACCAACTACAACGTGATGGGTGTAGCAAAGGCTGCGCTCGAGGCGTC